>Ga0233438_10001157_pt1 | contig 29935 bp, 27 predicted proteins | sample SI_123_September_FD_182720 | JGI IMG/M metagenome (GOLD analysis project Ga0233438, IMG submission 182720) | Seawater microbial communities from Saanich Inlet, British Columbia, Canada - SI_123_September2016_10_MG | ecosystem: Environmental > Aquatic > Marine > Inlet | place: Canada: British...
ATAAGTGTAGCAGTTTTGATATACCTTAATTACAATCGCATTCAAGAAAAAGAAAATGAGGATTTCGAGGATCGGAAAAACTAAACCCGCTCACAATACACAATATAATACCGTGGCGTAAAGTAGCGTAACAGCGGGCGAAAACCAATTTTATTAGGATCAGGAGAGGTCCACAGTTGTGCATCTACTATTTTCCAGCCTGTTTTTTCTAGTAAAAAATCGAATTGTTTTTTTTCAAATTCATGGTAATGCTTGTCCCAATCGTCATTTTCATTCCAATAGGCTTCTGCAAACCATAATTTTAGTGGAACGGATGCAATTAGTTTATCAGCTTTCAGCTCTTTCAATACATTATACGGAGCCAATAAATGCTCAAAAATTTCGAATGCTGTAACACAATCACAAGCAGTTTGCGCAACCGCATCATAAGCTTCATCTAGGTTTTCACCCTGCGTATTTTGGACAGAATACCCGGCATCTTTTAAGAAGGGTGTAAAAGGGTTTTCAGTGCCTAAGTCCAGCAAGTGTGAACCTTTGGGAAGGTGTTTATCTAAAAAAGCTAACGTTTTTTGGTATCTCTTTTGGTGTGTTTTTGCTATGCTCATTACTCTTTTGTTCTGCCTGTAAACACATTTACGCCCTTGGGGAGTGGGTTTCCATTGGTACGTCTAAAACTAACAATTTGCCCACTGTGGTACATAATGTCCGAAATCGGACCGTTAATCATGTTCCATAGTGGAAAAGTTGACCGCTTCCCTCCTCTTTCAAAAATGATTTTTAATGCTGCGAGTTCTTCGGGAGATTTGTTTTTAAGTTGCTTTGTAGCATCTTCAAGATAACGAAGTGTTTTCATTCGAAGCGCCGCCCAATCTGTTGGTGTATCTGCTGCTGGTCGAATACTAACTTCATTCATTGAAGTGTTACGAATGATGTCAGAAAGGCCATAAATATGCTCTACTGTTTCCCAAACCGATTGACCACTATCGGAGGGTTTATACTTCAAATCATCGGAGGTTAATCCTTCTGTAGCCCAGTAAAAACGGTACCCCGCTCCTTCGATCATTCGTACAAGCAAGTTGCCTGCCGCATAATTTGTAGCATCTTCTGGTATTGATTTGAAAGGAAGTTCTGAAGAAATGTTTTCTTGTGCCATAACAATGGTATTGGTGAGAAAGAAAAGTATAATTAGCGTGCGCATTTTTTGTTATTTTATTCCTCTAAAATAGTATTTTAGCATTAATAAAGCTTTTAAGATGCCAAAGAAATTAACCAGCCTTGCCGATTTAGCCAAAATGCAGTTCGAAAACTTGGCTCCCGATCCAGAACCACAAGAGCCAGAAGCCGTTGTCTTTGAAAAACAACAGCTTGAAGCGCACTTCAGTAATAAAGGGCGAGCGGGAAAAACGGTTACTTTAATTAAGGGGTTTGTAGGAGAAGTTCAAGATTTAAAAGCCTTGGCGAAAACCTTAAAAAACACAGTTGGCGTTGGCGGGACAGTGAAAAATGGCGAAATCATCATTCAAGGAAACTATCGAGAACAACTCATAACGATATTATCTAACATGGGACATCATGTAAAACGTGTTGGAGGTTAGTTTACCAAACAATAGGCTTTTGTCCACTCTTTATTAAATATTCGTTGCATTGACTGAAGTGTTTATTGCCAAACCAATACCCTCGATTAGCACTTAAAGGAGAAGGGTGTCCACTGCTTAACATCAGGTGCTTAGACGAATCAATTAATTTTTCTTTTTTCTTGGCATATCCACCCCATAATAAAAAAACGACATCAGTACATTTTACAGAAATTTCCCTAATTACATCATCAGTAAAGGCCTCCCACCCTTGTTTTTGATGACTTCCTGCTTCGTGCGCTCGAACAGTTAGCGTTGCATTGAGCAGCAAAACACCTTGCCTTGCCCAACGCTCCAAATTACCACTCGTTGGATATGGAGTCTGAAGATCTGATTCAATTTCTTTGAATATATTGACCAATGATGGTGGGTGTTTCATTCCTTCTGGCACAGAAAAACTGAGCCCATGAGCTTGTCCAGGTCCATGGTAAGGATCTTGACCCAAAAGAACCACTTTTACTTCATTAAAAGGACACAAATCAAACGCTGCAAATATGGCATCTGACTCAGGGTAACAGCTTTGTGTTTTGTATTCCTCTTCTACAAAAGTTGTCAAGGCATCAAAGTAGGGTGCTTGGGTAGTGTTTTTAATGATATTTTCCCAACTGGGGTGTATTCGATCTCGCATGAAATTATGTACTTTTGCTATGCAAAAATATGAAAATACAAGAGAAAGCACTTAGCGACTTAGAATTTACTACGGTACTCCAACAACTTTCCCAATTAGCCATTACTGCTATGGGGAAAGAACGATGTTTAGAACTTCAACCCATTGAAAAAGAAACCGAGTTGATTCTTCAATTAGAATCAGTATCTGAGTTTACAGCTTCTTTTGCCAATGAAAACCGAATTCCAAACCATGGATTTGATGATTTGACAGCAGAAATTCACTTATTGAAGATTGAAAATTCTGTTCTTGAAATTGATGGTTTCCGTAGGATTGCCGCCGCATCCGACATCATTAATATCTTGCTTAAGTTTTTTAAAAAATTCAAAGAATATTATCCAAAGCTTTATGGGCAAGGAGCGGATATTGAAATCACTAAAGAACTTATTCTTTCGATCAACAATGTAATTGATCGCTTTGGAGAAGTCCGCAACGATGCATCACCAGAACTTTATCAAATTCGAAAAAAAATCCAATCCGTTCGATCTAAAATTGGGCAAAGTTTTCAACGCGCACTTAGTCAGTACAGTACTGCCGATTATTTGGATGACATAAAAGAATCTGTAGTAGACAATCGCCGTGTGTTGGCGGTGAAGGCCATGCACAGACGTAAAATAAAAGGTGCAATTATGGGAAGCTCCAAAACAGGCAGCATTGTGTACATTGAACCTGAAACTACCTTACAGCATACCCGAGAACTCAATAACCTTCAGTTTGAAGAAACCGATGAAATTAAGCGTATTTTATTGGAATTGACTCAAACCCTACAACCCTACCGCCCTCTTCTAATCGAATACCAAAAGTATTTGATCTTACTGGATAGTTATTATGCACGGGCCAAGTATGCAGAGCTAACGTCAAGTATTTTACCTAAAATAAATTCCAAAAGAGAACTGACACTAGTAGATGCCTATCATCCACTACTCTACTTGTCTAATAAAAAAGAAGGAAAAAAAACCTTTCCTCAAGACATTACCCTTACAGAAGGTCAACGCATCATTGTTATTTCGGGGCCCAATGCAGGTGGAAAAAGTATTACCCTAAAAACAGTAGGTTTGCTGCAACTGATGCTTCAAACGGGAATGTTAATTCCGGTACACGAACAAAGTACCGTTTGTTTCTTCGATCAAATAATAACAGATATTGGTGATAATCAATCCATCGAAAATCACCTAAGCACCTATTCGTATCGGTTAAAAAACATGAAATATTTCATTCGCAAGTGTAACAAAAACACACTTTTTTTGATCGATGAGTTCGGAACAGGTTCCGACCCTGAATTAGGTGGTGCCTTAGCGGAAGCATTTCTAGAAGAATTTTATAATAGAGAAGCTTATGGTATTATTACAACACACTATTCGAACCTAAAAGTATTGGCCAACGAGCTCCCTTTTATGTCCAATGCCAATATGCAGTTCGATAATCATACCCTCGAACCTGTTTTTAATCTAATTTTGGGAGAAGCCGGTAGCTCTTTTACTTTTGAAGTCGCTCAGAAAAATGGCATCCCCTACAGCCTCATTAACCGAGCTAAGAAAAAGATAGAGCGCGGGAAGGTTCGTTTTGACGCTACTATCGCTAAATTGCAAAAAGAGCGCTCACAGATGACTAAAACAGGTAATTCTCTTAGAAAACAAGAAAGCAAAGCAATCGAAGAGAATGCACGTTTGGAACTCTTGAATAAAAAAATTAAAGAAAAGCTGATTGGTTACCAAGAGCTTTTTGATCATAACCAGCGTATGATTGTGCTTGGTAACAAGGTCAACGAAGTTGCTGATCGGTATTTTGATAACAATAAGAAACGTCCATTAGTTGCTGATCTCCTTCGTCTAGTTGACAGCGAAAATTCGAAACGCAAAAAGAAAACTGCGTCTGAGAAGAAGAAAGATAAAGAAGTTAAAGAAAAAGCCAATACAGAAGCAACCAAAGCTATGGTTGGTATTCGTAAAGAAAAAAAGAAAAAGAAAAAAGCAGCTCCTGTTCCTGTAAAAGTTAAAGTTAACTTCAAACTTGGAGACCAAGTGCGCTTGTTTGACGGAAAAGCAGTTGGTACTATTGATTCTATTGAAAAAGAAAAAGCGATTGTTAATTACGGTATGTTTACTACTCAGGTTCGTCTTGAAGCTTTAGATTTGGTTCAAGCTGCAAAAACTAAAAAATGAAAACTGCTATAATCCTTTTCGATGGCCCTTGTGTGTTATGTAATGCATGGATAAACCGACTGTGTCAATGGGATCGTAGGGATCAACTTCGTTTTGCAAGTTTGGACAGTAAAACGGGACAGCAATTTTTTAAAGAGCGAAACCTAGATCCTGATGAATTGGATAGTGTTGTCTTTTGGGTTCCAAATAAGACCTATGCTCTAGAAGCTCAGGCTACTTTTGAGTTATTCAAAACCTTAGGTGGTGGCTTTAAAATACTAACAATATTTAACATTTTCCCAAACTTTGTATCCCAGGGAGTCTATCGTTTAATTGCAAGAAACAGATACCGATGGTTCGGCAAATTGGATGCTTGTCCCTTACCCAATCCAAAGTATGCACATAAGTTTTTAGAATAAAACCAAAGATATGTGTAGTTTTATTTAGTATTTCCCAACATGAAAAAGCTCATTTTACTTGTAACAATAACATGCGTTACTTCTTCAGCATTTGCTCAGGACTGGGCTAATCTTGAACGTTTTAAGGGAGGAAATAGTTCAATCATGCAAGAAGTAAACACAGGAAAAAGAATTGTATTCATGGGGAACAGCATTACGGAAGGCTGGTCCAATTTTGATTCAATTTTCTTTAGTAAAAATCAATTCATTAACCGAGGAATTGGAGGTCAAACTACCCCACAGATGCTGCTGCGTTTTAAACAAGACGTCATAGACATTAAAGCAAATACTGTTATAATTCTTGCTGGAATTAATGATATAGCAGAGAATACAGGGCCGATTAGTTTGAAGCAAACTCTTGGTAATATTATTTCTATGTGTGAGCTCGCTAATCAAAATAACATTCGGGTAATCCTCTGTAGTGTGCTTCCAGCAAATAAGTTCCCTTGGGAACCCAAAATCATTCCAACACAAAAAGTAATAGAACTCAATAAGATGCTTCTTGAATATGCAAATTCAAAATCCATTACCTATGTTGATTATTACTCCAAAATGGTAGATGATAAGCAAGGGCTGATCCCTGCATATGGTTATGATCCAGTACATCCAAACCTAGAGGGTTATGGTGTCATGAAACATATTCTATCGGAGGTTCTGGAAATAAAGTAGTGCTTATTGAATCCATTTATTTTCTTTAATAATTAATAAATCATATAGTAAAATATATTTTTTATACATTTATATAAATATTGCTGTAGCATTTCATTTACGACACTGTTTTAAATAACCCATAAAATCCCCTTATGAAAAACTACTTATCCCTAGCACTAAGAATAATTGTTGCTGTAATTTTACTACAAACTCTCCGCTTTAAATTTCTTGCACACCCAGATAGTATTTACATTTTTACGCAAGTTGGAATGGAACCTTGGGGGAGAATCGGAATTGGTGTTTTAGAATTGATTGCCAGTATCTTGCTTTTTTTGCCAAAAAAAATATGGTTGGGAGCTGGACTCTCTACTGGTCTAATGGCAGGAGCTGTTATGATGCATTTAACCATGATTGGAATTGAAGTTAAAGGCGATGGAGGTACTTTGTTTTATACTGCAATAGCAACGCTCATACTCAGCCTGATGATTCTATGGGGTAAAAAGAAAGATATTCCCTTCCTAAATCTATAACATTAAGCCTTACTTATGAAAACTGAATTGACCCCACCCAAATGGGTGCAAATATTTGTTATCCTACTATTGATATGGAACCTTATGGGAGTCTTTGCATTTGTTTCTGATGTTTTATTGGATCCTAGCACTTTAGATCAAATACAACAAGACTTTCGCGCAAATTTCCCTTTATGGACTAAAATTGTCTACGGCCTTGCTGTTGGGTTAGGCTCATTCGGAACCTTTGGATTATTCCGACGTAAAAGCTGGTCAAAGAATGTTTTAGCTATTTCCTTAATTTGTGTAATTATTCAGATGTATCACAGCATGTTTATTGCCGGAGCAATCGAAACTTTTGGAGTTTCAATAGCAAAATTACCGACCGTAGTTGTAATTCTGTCGTTAATCTTAGTGTGGATTGCACAATTATACCGACGGAAAGGCTGGTTTATTTGAGTTTGCCTATCGATTTTGCTACAAACATGGAAACTGCTGCATCGCCTGTTACGTTAACAACGGTACGGCACATATCCAAAGGTCGATCGATTGCAAATATTAGTGCTAACCCAGCTTCAGGAATTCCTGCTTGAGCCAAAACAATAACCAACATCACAATCCCTGCACTAGGGACAGCTGCAGTTCCTATTGAGGCTAGTGTTGCCGTAAATATAATACCTAATTGTGCAGCTAGACTTAAATCCAGACCGAAAGCTTGTGCTATAAAAACAGCTGCTACTCCCTGATATACACTAGTACCATCCATATTTATGGTAGCACCAATTGGAAGAACAAAACTTGTTACTTCTTTATCTACTCCTAAATTATCTTCAACACACTCCATTGTAACAGGAAGTGTTGCAGCACTTGAACTTGTTGAAAAAGCAAGTAGTTGTGCTGGAGCGATTCCTTTAAAGAAAAAGGAAGTACTTTTCTTAACCACCACACGCACGAATATAGCATAGACTCCAATCATAGCCGCAAGTCCTAACACTAAAGTAACAGCATAAAGCGCAAGGGCTTTAAAGAGTTCTAGACTTGGAGCTTCGACTACCAAGGCAGCTAGTAGAGCAAACACTCCATAGGGAGCTGCAAGCATGATGAGATCAATGAGTTTTAGAATTACCGCATTGAAAGAATCAAAAAAGCTTTTTACGGATGTGGATTCTTTCTCGGGAATAAGAATAATTCCAATACCAAAGAACATGGCAAAAAATATAATTTGCAGCATATTGCGATTATTGCTCGCAGCTGCAAAAATATTGGATGGAACAATATCAACGAGTGCTTGCAAAGGGCCTGCACTACTCTGCTTTGCAGCAGCTTCTCTCTTCTGATTTGCATCCGAGGCATAGGCCTCTACCAATTCTTTTCTAGTTTCTACGCTAATCGATTTTCCCGGTTGAATGGTGTTGACCAAAATCAAACCAATAACAACAGCAACCAAAGTGGTGCTTATGTAGGTCAAAATTGTTCTACCTCCCATTTGCGAGAGTTTTGAAATATCTTTTAAATCGGAAACTCCTTTTATCAGTGATGCCAATATTAAAGGAATTGCAATTAGCTTCAACAGATTAATAAAAATAGTACCAAACGGTTTGATATAGTCACCAACAAATTGAGAACCACCGCCAACGTATGACATTACTAAACCAAAAAGAACACCCAGGGTCATCCCGATTAAAATTTTCCAGTGTAAAGCTAATTTTTTCATAAACTAAATTTTGTTTGTTCGACTAAGTAAGCTATAATCTGCAAGAACTAAAGCAGCCATTGCCTCTACAATAGGTACTGCTCTTGGTACAACACAAGGATCGTGCCTTCCTTTCCCTTCCATCACTACTTTCTGACCTTTATTATCTATGGTGTCCTGCGCTTGCATAACGGTTGCAACAGGTTTGAATGCTACGTTAAAATAAATATCCATTCCATTAGAAATACCACCTTGAATACCACCAGATCGGTTCGATTGTGTGGTGCCATCGGTATTGAATGGATCGTTGTGCTGACTACCTTTCATTTGGGAACCATCAAAACCGCTTCCATATTCAAAGCCTTTTACAGCATTTATCGATAACATCGCTTTCCCTAAATCGGCGTGGAGTTTATCGAAGGCTGGTTCTCCTAAGCCAACAGGTACGTTTTGAATTACACAAGTAATAACCCCGCCGACTGTGTCGCCTTCTTTTCGAATTTGACGAATATAAGCTTCCATTTGCTCTGCCATAAGTGGATCGGCACAACGTACTGGATTTTCTTCAATAGTAGCAAAGTTAAGCTCCTGAAAAGGTGTTTCCATTTTAAGAGGGCCAACTGCCGACACAAATGCGGTAAACTTAATGTTCGATAAAAATTGTTTGGCAATGGCTCCAGCTACTACTCTACTTGCTGTTTCTCTAGCGGAACTTCTTCCACCACCTCGATAATCTCGAAATCCATACTTTTGATCGTACACATAATCAGCATGCGATGGACGATAGCTATCTTTTATATGACCATAGTCTTTAGATTTTTGATTTGTATTGTGGATAGCAAAACCAATGGGAGTACCCGTAGTTTTGCCTTCAAATATTCCAGAATAAAAAACAACTTCATCCGGTTCTTTTCGTTGTGTTACAATTGCAGATTGACCCGGTTTTCTCCGGTTCAATTCGTCTTGAATTGCATTAATATCCAAAACAATTCCTGCCGGACATCCGTCAATTACTCCCCCCAACGCTGGTCCGTGAGATTCTCCAAAGGTTGTTACATTGAATAATGTTCCAATACTATTTCCTGCCATATTATATCTATAAGATTCACAAATATACTATATTAAATCACTATCAGAAGTCATTCCTTGCACTCAATCACATTCTGACATTTGGAGATGAATTTTATCAACTGAATTCTTATATTTGTGCATGAAAAAAATCAAATTCATTGCTGCTTGTTATATTGCAATCAGTTTCGCTATAAGCTCGTGTACTTCACTTGAGCCCAATACTTTTGTCATTAATGGAACTACGGACCATGTCGATGGTTCAAGTGTTTATCGCATCAAATCGGGGCCAAATGGTCAACCCGTAACCATAGATTCAACTACCATAGTAAATGGATCTTTTGAGCTTAAAGGCGCAATAGATCAAATTGATATCAATTTTATTTTTCTTGAAGGAGTTAACGGAAACATTCCTGTTATTTTAGAAGAAGGGTCCATTGAAATGGAAATTTTCAAAGACAGTTTAGCCTCTTCCATTACTGCAGGGACTCCGTCGAACAATAATTTAGCACAGTACAGAGAATCGACGCAAGGTTTTGCAAAAGATATGAGAACCCTCGTTCAAGAAATAAATGAAGCCAATACACTTGGCGATAATATTCTAGCAGAAGACCTTACTGCAAAGTACAAAGCTGTGGAGACAAATTTGAATGCTTATGAAAAAGATTTCATGAGCTCCAACCCACAATCCTACGTTGCTACTCTTATTTTAGAACGTTTGGTAACAACCAAGGCTATGCGCTCTTCTGAAGCCAAACTCATTTTCAATGCTTTTGATCCTAAGATCAAAAGCAGTGTTTCTGGTAAAAAAGTCGAAGCAATCATTAACGTTCCCACCAATCCAACGGCTATTGGCGAAGTTGCTCCAGTATTTGAAGGCCCTAATCCTACTGGCGAGCTTGTTTCCTTAGCGTCTTTAAAAGGAAAAGTTACCATCATCGATTTTTGGGCCTCGTGGTGCCGTCCCTGTCGTATAGAAAATCCAAATTTAGTTCGTCTTTATAACCGTATGCATGATAAAGGGCTTGAAATTGTTGGAGTTTCTTTAGATAAAAATCAATCGAGTTGGGCACGTGCAATTGAAGACGATGGTCTCAGTTGGAATCACGTTTCTAATTTAAAATACTGGCAAGACCCAATTGCTCTATTATATGGAGTACGAAGTATTCCAGCTGCCTTCGTATTGAATAAAGACGGTGTTATTGTTGCAAAAAATTTAAGAGGCGCTCAGTTAGATGCAAAAATTGAAGAGCTCCTTAATGAATAAGTAACCGTTTAGAACAAGACTTCCCCAAGTCGAAACCAGAGTGCTATGAATGAATTCGAGGTCTTATTTGAGCTATTAAAATAACGGAACCCACACTCCAAAAAGAGATTCTTACCCACGGTGTATTAGGACAATATCCCAAAGGAGTTTTTGTAGTAGAACAAGATAAATACATCAAATGGCTAGCAATCGTTATCCACGGATCTGTTCGGGTATGGCAAGAAGAGGAAGAACGTGAAATTCTATTGTACTATGTAAATCCGCTTGAAACTTGCTCCCTATCGCTTGCAGCTACTTTCAAAGATTATAAAAGCCTTGTTCATGCGCGTACAGAAAACAATACTACTCTTATAAAAATCCCCGTGCGCTTTGTAAAACAATGGAGTTTTGAGTATCAATCGTGGTTTCGGTTTACTACACAATCGTTTATTACGAGTTATGAAGATTTATTGATGTCGTATAAAAGCTTAGCCTTTAAAAGAATCGGAGAACGGCTTTACGATTACCTTATCTACTCAAAAGAACTTTCTGAAAACAAAATTCACATATCCCATAAAGCATTAGCTAACGAATTGGGGACTACTCGTGAGGTTATATCACGTTTGCTAAAACAAATGGAAGAGGAAGGTCGCTTGAAATTACATTTTAAAATGATTGAATTGATAAATAGTTAGTCGATTGTGACATTTAGCACAATTTACTGGATATGAGCTGCTTTATATTTGCCTCATAACCTAAACAAAATATCATGAAAAAAATGTTCCAAATTTCAAGCTTAATACTAGTTTTCCTTTTTTCGATGTTCATCCATGCACATCCTACAGAAGCACCTTCGAAAAAAACAAAAACCTATGTTCTTGTGCATTCCGCATGGCTGGGAGCGTGGCAATGGCAGCAAGTATCAAAAACACTAGAAACAGCAGGGCATACAGTGATTACGCCCGACTTAGCTGGTGATGGGAGCGATAAAACCCCAGCAAGCAATATTACAATGGAAACCTACGTAAATCAGCTCCTAGCTATTCTTGATGGTCAACCAGAGAAAGTAGTATTAGTGGGTCACAGCTTTAACGGAATTACTGTGAGTAGAGTGGCAGAATTACGTCCAAAAAAAATTGACCGACTAGTTTATCTAACAGCCTTTCTTTTGCCCAATGGCGCTTCATTTTATGATGCGGTTAAGGGAGTTCCAGATTCTAAAGCGGTTGAGCATTTTTTCCTTTCAGAAGACCAAACGGAGGCCTTTGTAAAATCGGAAGAAATGCAAAATGCGTTTGCTCACGATATCCCTGCTGAAGCCTTTAATCAAGCAATAGCATATATTGTTCCAGAACCTGCAGCACCATTAGGATATAAACTTGAAGTTACCGATGCTGTTTTTGGTAAAATCCCAAAATACTATATCGAATGTACGGACGATCGTGCAATACCAATATCGGCGCAACGCAGCATGTATGATGGTAAGGTGGAAAAAGTTTTTACATTAAACTCAAGTCATACGCCAAACTTTTCGCAGCCCGATAAACTAGCTGCAATTCTATTAGAAGTAATTCAATAGCTAAACTAAATGCATTCTTTAAATAAGTGCTGTCGTATTGTCAGCACTTTTAGTTTTTCTTAAATAAGATAAAACCGGTAACAACTGTAACAACTACCAAAAGAACAAGTGTTGTAAACGAAGTCTCAATGACCGATGGGGACAAAATAAGCGTTGTAAGTATACCTCCGATTGCACCTCCAAAATGTGCAGTATGTCCAATATTGTCTTGCTGTTTTTTCATTCCAAATAAGGTGTAAACTAAGTACCCAATCCCGAAAACGTAACCTGGAAGCGGAACTGGGAAGATGAACAAGGCTAGTTTCATTTCAGGATACATCAAAATAGTAGCATATAGAATACCCATAATGGCACCGCTTGCTCCTACGGCACTGTAATAGGGATTGTCGCGATGAAAATACAAGGCAAAAAGATTCCCAGCAATTAGGCAAGAAAAATATAGGATGAGAAAATTTAAAAAACCCAACCCTGCTAGTGTTTGATCTCCAAAAAGATACAATGCAAACATGTTGAACCCTAAGTGTGCCATGTCTACATGTAAAAAAGCAGAGCTAATGATACGATACGATTGACCACCTTTGACAGCTGCGATACTGAATTTAAAACGGTTGAAAAAGAAGGTGTCCTTAAACCCTTTCAATGAAAAAAGTACATTTACAACAAGGATTGCCAAAATTAATGGTGGAAGTGATTGCATATAGCTTTATTATTGGATTCAAATATACTTATATTTGTTAAAAAAAATTGTGCAGTTAATCTTCTTCCTGATTGCTTATCCTATAATCATTGGGGTTTCGCTTTTACCACACTTCTTATTATACCGTATTGCAGACTTAATGTATGTAATACTATATAAGCTAATTGGATATAGAACTAAAGTGGTTCGGAAGAATTTAAATCTGAGTTTTCCAGAGAAAAGTCAAGAGGAACTCAAAATAATAGAACGAGCATTCTACCGACATTTATGTGATATTTTTACAGAAATGCTAAAAGCATTGACGGTTACAAAAAAGCAAGTGTTGAAGCGTTATCAATTCAATAACCTTGAAATAATTAATCAATACTTAAGAAAAAACAGAGGGGTTGTGCTTGTTTGCGGGCATTATTCAAGTTGGGAAGCCATGCTATCAATCGGCTATCATTTGGACGGGAAAGGATATGCCGTTTACGCTCCTTTGTCCAATAAGTATTTTGAGCGATTGATTATAAAGTCAAGAGCAAAACATCTTATTCATCTCGGGTCACGATTCAATGTACTGAACGATATTGAAATGCATCAAAAAAATAATATTACCTACATCTACGGTTTAGCTGCTGATCAGTCGCCCAAACTAAAACCAAAAAGCTATTGGAGGCCTTTTATGGGTATTGAAGTTCCAGTATTTACTGGAGCAGAACGAATGGCAAGACAATTCGACTTGCCCATTGTATTTGCCGATATTAACCGTACAAAGCGAGGGTATTATAGTCTAGATATCAGTCTAATTACAGATAAACCCAAAGAAACAAAAGTTAATGAGATAACAGATGTTTTTACAGAAACTCTAGAGGCACAGATACGCAAAGACCCTTCACAATACTTTTGGACACATAACCGATTCAAGCATATGGGTAAAAATCCTAAGCTAGTTTCCCAAAGCGAGTAATTCTTCTTTAAAACGGTTCATTAATAAATCTGCATCTTCCTGAGAAGGAGCTTCTGTATACACACGAATAATGGGTTCCGTATTCGACTTCCTTAAATGTACCCATGAAGCCTCAAAATCAATTTTAACTCCATCAATTGTACTGGGCTTATTATTAGCATATTTCTTTTCAATACCCAGTAACAATGCATCTACATCCATTGTAGGTTCTAATTGTATTTTTCCCTTTCCCATAAAATATTCTGGATAGGTTTTCTTTAATTCAGAAACCGAAAGCTGACAAGTGCTAAGAAGAGATAGAAACAAAGCTGTTCCTATTAAAGAATCTCTTCCATAATGTAATTGAGGGTCTATAATTCCACCATTACCTTCACCGCCAATTACGGCATTAACGGCTTTCATTTTAGTAACTACATTTACCTCACCTACAGCACTACTATAGTAGGTGCCGCCGTGTTTTTCGGTTATATCACGCAAGGCTCGTGTCGAAGACAAATTGGAAACTGTATTCCCGGGCGTTTTTGAAAGCACATAATCTGCACAGGCAACTAAGGTATATTCTTCTCCAAACATGGCCCCGTTTTCATCCATAAAAGCCAGTCGATCAACATCGGGATCAACAACAAGCCCAAAATCAGCGCCAGATTCAATTACTTGAGCTGAAAGATCTCCTAAGTGCTCTTTTAGAGGTTCTGGATTGTGAGGGAAATGACCATTAGGCTCGCAAAACAATTCAATAACCTCAATATTTAATTTTTTTAATAAAGCAGGTATTGCAATTCCTCCGATTGAATTCACGCCATCAACAACCACTTTAAGTTCGCTTTTCCGAATAGACTCAACGTCTACTAACGGGTGGTTTAAAACTGCTTGTATGTGCATATCGAGGCTTGTGTTGTCCGGTGTTACGCTCCCAAGATCATCCACAGAAGCAAAATTGAAGTCTTCGTTTTCAGCTAAAGCTAGAATTTGAGCTCCTGCTTCTGCGTTCAAAAACTCACCATTTCCATCTAATAACTTCAATGCATTCCATTGTTTTGGATTATGACTTGCGGTCAATATAATTCCTCCCTGAGCGTTGGCTCTCGGCACAACCATTTCGACCGTTGGCGTTGTTGCCATTGCCAAATCGATTACGTCTATCCCCATACCGATTAAAGTATTGGACACCAAAGCCTGAACCATTGCCCCAGATATTCGTGCATCACGACCAATTACAATACTACATTTTGAAACGTCTGTATGCGATAAAATGTATTGCCCATAGGCAGCAGCAAAACGAACAATGTCAATTGGTGTAAGGTTATCGGAGGGCTTACCTCCTATTGTACCACGAATTCCAGAAATGGATTTGATTAATGTCATAAACGTATTTTTATCAAAGATAATCTAGTTCTAAAAAAAATGAAGTTGTTTTTGAATTAAATAAGGTACTTCTAAAAAAAGAAAACTAGTTTTAGCGGATGAATTATTTAGCACATATTTATTTATCTGGATCACATACTGAGCTTCGGTTTGGAAATTTTATTGCGGATGCAGTTCCAGGTAAACAATATGAGGGTTACGCCAAAGGAATTCAGGACGGTATTCTACTGCATCGAGCTATTGATACTTTTACCGACCAACATCCAATTTTCAGGAAGCACAGCAAGCTTTTATTTTCGGATTTTGGGCATTACAGTAGGGTTATTGTCGATATGTTTTATGATCACTTTCTGGCTTCTCTTTGGAACAACTATCACCCGCAAACGCTCGAAATGTTTTCTGCAGATTTTTATAATGAAATTGAACAACAAGAGGGACTTTTACCCGATAAAATGAAAAGGGCTTTTCCTTATATGAAAGCACAAAATTGGTTAATACAATATAGATCTATTGCAGGCCTGGAAACAATTCTTGGTCAAATGGAACGGCGTACAAAATTTGAATCTAATTTGAGTGCTTCAGTAAAAAACCTAGAAGCCCATTACCCTGTTTTTAAAGACGATTTTGAAGTTTTTTTTGAACAGATACAAATATTTGTATCTTCAAGAATTAATAGCAGCATAAACACAATACTATGAAACCTACACTCCCTTTTTTAAAGCCAGTCCTTTTTGTTTTTACCTTATTACTCATTAGTTGTACTAAAACTCCCCAAATAAAAGGAGGCGTTGTATCTGCCATGCCCTATGCGTCTCAAGTAGGGGTTGATATTCTTAAAAAAGGCGGTAATGCCTACGATGCAATGGTAGCAACTAATTTTGCACTAGCTGTAGTGTACCCAGTAGCGGGTAATATTACTGGGGGCGGATTTTTTGTATATCGAAATGCAGATGGTAGTTCTGGAACCTTAGATTATCGTGAACAAGCACCAAATGCAGCTCATCGTGACTTATATTTGGACGAAGCTGGAAATGTGGTACCCGATAAAAGTACAATTGGCGGTTTAGCCGTTAGTGTCCCGGGAACAGTAGCCGGAACCCTTGAAATTCATAAAAAAATGGGGTCACTTCCCTTGATTGATTTAATGCAACCTGCAATAGATTTAGCAGAAAAAGGATATGCCATAACAGAAAAGCAGGCACGCAGTTTTAAGAAATACCGTGACTTATTTATTGAAATCAATGGTCCAGACACCTTTTATGGTCAAACATTTGCAGCCGGTGATGTTTTAAAAAACCCTGCCCTTGGGAAAGTATTAAGATCCATTGCATCTGAGGGGATTAAAGGCTTTAATTCTGGGTGGGTAGCAGATGCACTGGTTAGTCGAGTTCAAGAAGCTGGTGGAATCATTACCCAACAAGATTTAGAACAATATGAAGCGAAATGGAGAGATCCATTAATCTTTAACTACAAAGATTTAAAGGTTATTTCAATGGGATTGCCGTCTAGTGGTGGTGTATGTTTGAATCAAATGATGAAAATGATCGAACCATATGATATAAAAACGATGGGTCATAATACTCAAAAAAGCATACAACTGATGGTTGAAGCTGAAAGACGTTCCTATGCAGATCGCAGTGAGTTTTTAGGTGATCCAGACTTTGTTGATGTCCCATTAAATGTTGTACTCGACTCCCTTTACATCAATAAAAAAATGAGCAGTTTTGACTGGAATAGAGCAACTCCCTCCTCAGAAATTAAACCTGGAGATTCAAATTATTTTGAAAGTGATGAAACAACTCACTTTTCGATTGTAGATGATCAAGGAAATGCCGTTGCGGTTACCACAACACTCAATGGTGGTTATGGGTCAAAAGTCTTTGTAGAAGAACTTGGTGTTTTTATGAATAATGAAATGGATGATTTCAGTAGTAAACCTGGGGTGCCCAATATGTTCGGCTTAGTGGGTAATGAAGCCAATGCCATTGCACCAAAGAAACGAATGTTAAGCTCAATGACGCCTACAATTGTCGAAAAGGATGACAAACTCTATTTAGTAGTTGGATCTCCGGGAGGATCTACAATTATAACTTCTGTTTTCCAAACAATTCTAAATGTTTACGAACATAACCTACCCATTCAGGATGCTGTCAATGCAGCGCGTTTTCATCATCAATGGTTGCCCGATTTTATTACATTCGAACCCAATCAATTTGAACCTTCTTTACTCAAGAATCTTAATGATCTCGGATATGCTGGAGAAGAAAAAAAATCAAGAATCATAGGTAAGGTTGATGCCATTTTAGTAGATGATTCAGGGCAAATTTCTCTTGGAGCTGATCGACGCGGAGACGACACTGCCGTCAGTTATTAAAATTACTTTTATTTTTAAACATTTAAAATTTAGTACGGTCTAAAGTTGTATTTTTAGAGCTTAATTTTGCTATGAAAAACAATTCAAATGTAATCGATGTACAAGGAGCTCGAGTACATAACTTAAAAAATATAGATGTTCAAATTCCAAGAGAAAAACTGGTAGTTATTACAGGTCTTTCTGGGAGTGGAAAATCATCACTTGCATTCGATACTATATATGCCGAAGGTCAGCGACGCTATATGGAAACCTTCTCTGCCTATGTGCGACAGTTTTTAGGAAACTTAGAGCGGCCTGAAGTAGACAAAATCGATGGTCTCTCCCCTGTTATTGCTATTGAACAAAAAACTACTTCTAAAAGCCCACGGTCTACAGTTGGAACGATTACTGAAGTTTATGACTTTTTACGTTTGATGTTTGCACGTGTTGGAACGGCCTATAGTCATCAGACTCAAGAAAAGATGATTAGTTATACCGATGACCAAATCATTGAGCTTATCCAACGTGATTATGCCAATAAAAGCGTGGTGATCTTAGCACCAATTGTTAAATCAAGAAAAGGTCATTACAGAGATCTCTTCGAAAATTTAGCCCGCCAAGGGTTTCTTAAAGTTCGAGTTGATGGCGTTATTGTTGAGCTTTCTCCCGGAATGAAATTGGATCGTTACAAAACCCATGATATTGAATTGGTAATTGATAGACTTCGAATCAGTGATAGTATTTCAGGATTAAAACGTTTCCAAGAATCCCTAATTACAGCAATGTATCAGGGCGGCGATACACTGTTGATTTACGATGAAGAAAGTCGTAAAGTGCGGTATTTTAGTAGGAATTTAATGTGTCCATCTTCTGGTATTGCATATCCAAACCCAGAACCGAATAGTTTTTCATTCAACTCGCCTAAGGGGATGTGTGAAGATTGTAAAGGTCTCGGTACGCAGCAAATTGTAAATCGTCAAAAAATAATTCCCGACACCTCCCTTTCCATCAAAGCTGGGGGAATTATACCATTAGGCTCTCAAAAGAGTTCCTGGAGTTTCAAGCAAATGGATATCATTGCCCAGCGGTATAATTTTAATTTATCCGACCCCATAGATCAAATTCCAGCTACTGCACTTGAAGTTATATTAAAAGGAGGCGCGGAAACGTTTACCGTAGAATCTAAAACTTTAGGGATTACCCGAAATTATAAAATTGATTACGAGGGAATTGAGAATTTCATCAAAAACCAATACGAACAGGCTACTTCTACAAATATAAAGCGTTGGGCAAGTGATTTTATGGATCAAAACGAGTGTTTATCTTGCAAGGGTTCACGTTTAAAAAAAGAAGCACGCTTCTTTAAAATAAACGAGCTGAATATTGCTGATTTGGCACAAATGGATCTTGACGAGTTATACACTTGGTTCGATCAATTGCCGCAATTTCTTTCTAAGAATGAAATGAAAATTGGCGAAGATGTTATCAAAGAAATTAAAACGCGACTTCAATTTTTATTGAATGTAGGACTCAATTATTTATCCCTTAATCGATCCTCAAAATCCTTATCCGGTGGAGAAGCACAACGAATCCGTTTGGCAACTCAGATTGGGTCACAGTTGGTTGGCGTACTCTATATCCTAGATGAACCCAGTATTGGATTACATCAACGCGATAACGAGCGATTAATTCAATCCTTATTTGCCCTACGTGATATTGGAAATTCGGTTATAGTTGTGGAACATGACAAGGACATGATTGTACAAGCAGATCATGTGATTGACATTGGTCCTTTTGCAGGGAAAAATGGGGGAGAAATTATCTCGGAAGGAAAACCAGATGAGATTCTAAGCATGAATTCGCTAACTGCCCAATATTTAACAGGAAAGAAAAAAATTGAAATACCCGAAAAGAGAAGAATTGGTAATGGGAAATCTGTGGTACTATCCAATTGTACTGGAAATAATTTAAAAGATGTAACCCTCACCCTTCCTTTAGGAAAAATGGTTGGAATTACTGGAGTTTCTGGAAGTGGAAAGTCGTCTTTAATTAATGGAACGCTCTACCCAATCCTTAATGCTCATTTCTTTAATGGGGTCGCAAAACCACTCCCTCACAAAGGAATTACTGGTCTGGAACACTTAGATAAAGTTGTAGACGTAAATCAAAGCCCTATTGGGAGAACTCCACGAAGTAATCCGGCTACCTATACCGGCGTTTTTAGTGAAATAAGAACCTTATTTACTAGAACACCAGAGGCTCAAATTAGAGGGTATAAACCGGGACGTTTCAGCTTTAATGTCTCTGGTGGACGTTGCGAAACCTGTATGGGTGGCGGGATGAAAGTAATTGAAATGAATTTTTTACCCGATGTATTGGTTGAATGCGAAACCTGCCAAGGAAAACGCTTCAACAGAGAAACACTTGAAATACGTTTTAAAGGAAAGTCAATTGCTGATGTGTTGAACATGACCATCGATCAAGCCTGTGCTTTTTTTGAACCGATACCTAAGATTTATCGAAAACTAAAAACGCTACAAGATGTTGGTTTAGGTTACGTAGCTCTTGGCCAATCATCTACAACGTTATCTGGTGGAGAAGCACAACGGATCAAATTGGCAACAGAATTATCTAAACGCGATACAGGAAATACACTGTTCATTTTAGATGAGCCAACTACCGGCTTGCATTTTGAAGATATTAGAGTACTTTTAGAAGTATTGAATCATTTGGCAAATAAAGGGAATACCGTTGTGATAATTGAACACAATATGGATGTTATCAAGCAACTAGACCACATCATTGATATTGGATATGAAGGTGGTAAAAATGGTGGTCAGATTATTGCAGAAGGTAGTCCAGAAGAAGTTATCAAGAATTCAAAAAGTCATACGGCACATTATTTAGCTAAAGAAATGTAATCCTGAAACCCATGAGCAACAAATCGAAAAATAAAAGCTGGAATACCACCAAAACAAACGACTCTTGGTCGTTGTTTAAAATCATGGGCGAATTTGTTCATGGATATGAAAAAATGGACAGCATTGGTCCTTGTGTGTCTATTTTTGGTTCTGCAAGAACACAACCCGATCATGCCTATTATAAATTAGCAACGGATGTTGCTGCTGCTGTTGCAAAAGCTGGTTATGGAGTAATTACAGGTGGAGGCCCTGGTATTATGGAAGCTGCTAATAAAGGTGCACAAGAAGCTGATGGCCCATCTGTAGGACTCAACATTGCCCTTCCCTTTGAACAAAGTTCCAATCCCTATATCGATAAGGATAAGAATCTTTCGTTCGAATACTTTTTCATTCGTAAAGTTATGTTTGTTAAGTATGCACAAGCATTTGTTGTCTTGCCTGGAGGATTTGGAACTCTTGACGAATTATTCGAATCCTTGACGCTAATACAAACTAAAAAAATTACTCGCGTTCCCATTATTCTTGTTGGCAATAAATTCTGGAGTGGTTTAATCGATTGGGTTAAGAATGTTTTGATTGAAGATAAGCTGATCAGCCCAGAAGACCTTGATTTATTCTCTATTGTTGATACTCAAGAAGAAGTATTGACTTGTCTGGAGAATTTTCATACCAAAGGGATTTTCAACCCTAACTTTTAAATCTTGTGAAACATCTATTTAAGGTTATTATATTCTTGCTTATTGCCCTATCCTCTTTCGTTTATGGTCAAGAAGCAACACCACAATATAATCTTAAAGTAAAGCTTATTGAAGCAAAAAAAACGCTTGAAGTTTCACAAACAATTCAATTTCAAAATAATACTAAAACCCCTTTACAAGCACTATACTTTAATGACTGGTCTCATGCCTACAGCTCATCAAAGTCGCCCCTTGCACAGCGATTTGCAGAAGAGTATGACCGGAGATTTTATCTTGGATCAAAAACCAAAAGAGGAGAAACTAGGGATTTAAACATTACTATAAAAGGTAAAAAAACGGATTGGTATCGAGCTGATAATCAAATTGATATTATCAAAATTGCTTTAGATGAAATACTTGAACCTGGAGATCAGATCAATATTTCATTGAACTATACCATAGAACTACCCGATGCTAGCTTCACGGGATATGGAAGAATTTCAGAAGAGGAATATTTCTTGAAAAATTGTTTCATACAGCTAGCTCCACATATATCAGGGAATTGGATAACAAACAGTAACTTAGATTTAGAGGAAATAAGTACTTTACCTACAAACTTTTCCATTGAATGGAATATTCCAAACCAGTTGCTTATCAATTCTAATTTAACGCAATGGAAAGAGAATCTAGATAGTGATCGTAAAATCATTACTATGGCGATTAGTAAAGCCAAAGAAATTCAGTTTCACATCAGCAAAATAGAATACGCTTCTTACAGCATCAATGGTTTAGCAATCAGCACCGATTTAAAAGAGGTTTCAGATAAAATGTTGGATCCAACACTGAGTCTTCTTCAAATTGAAGCGTTTGTAAGAGAACATTTTGGAACATTTCCCCATAGTAAAATGTTACTTTCTCAATGGGATTACCAAAAACGATCGTATTTAGGATTATCTGGGATACCATCAGTTTTTCATCCATTTTCTGATCGGTTTGAGTTTGAGATAAAAGCATTGAGTGTTTATTTAAACCATTACTTAACAGAGGCTTTTCTTGTTGATCCAAGAGAAAATTCATGGTTAACAGACGGCTTACATACGCTGTTAATAATGGAATATGTAGATCAATACTACCCAGATCAAAAACTCTTAGGCGCGATTCCAGAACAACCCATACTTCGCCCTTTCATAAAAAATTACAGCCTAAGTAAAGCTTCTTTCAATTATGGTTTTCTTTATTTCAATGAATATGTCCTTAGAAATAACATTCAACAAAGTTCTTTTACTACTAAAAACAAATTAATTAAATTAAATGAACGGGTGGCAATACCCAGTCATGTAGCCCATGGGTTTCGATATGCCTACGAGTATCATGGCAAAGAAAAAATAAATAATGCAATCCGAAGTCAAATCGGAATTGTACAGTCCAAACAGGAATTACTGGAATCATTAGAAAATCAACTCAATATTCCTTGGTTATTTGAGGATTATTTAGGCAAACGAAACTCAATTGATTTGAAATTCAATGCTGTTCGAAGGAATTCCGATTCCATCAGTGTACAAATAATTCAAAATTATAAAAACCCAATTCCTTATACTCTAGCACAAATCAAGGGAAACCGAATTATTCAATCGTTACAGGTTACAAGCCCGAAAAAAAAGGAAGATATTAAGTTAAAAAGATACGATGCTGACTATCTTGTTATCAATCCTAAGCTTAAAATTCCTGAGTTTAATCACCAAAATAATTACAGGAAGTTAAACGGAACAACCCTAAAACCATTCAAATACACTTTTATAAAAGATATTGAAGATCCCAAAAAGAGTCAAGTGTTTTTTAATCCAATAATTGATTTTAACGCTTATGATGGTGTTACTCTGGGGACTCAATTGTCAAATAAGTCATTTCAAAGAAAACCTTTCAGCTACGAAATAAATCCCAACTACAGTACCCGTCTCAATGAACTCGTTGGCTCGTTTGTAACGAGTTACCGTTTATACGACGAAGACTCTTCCTTGTACTTATATCAACTAGGTTTTTCTGGCAGTAGTTTTCATTATGATGAAAACTTACGATACAAAAGTTTCACTCCATCGTTTACTGTTGTAAAACGTCCTGATGATTTTAGATCCAATAAACGAGAAGTATTTTCTTTCTCACTTACAAGTGTCAATAGGGAATTTGGTACCACACCCATTCTAACACCGAATTATACTATTGGAAATATTGGCTATACCTATTCGAATAAAGAGGCCATTCGGCTATTAAAAGTAGCTACCAATCTCGAAATATCAGATAACTTTGGAAAGTTCAATGTCGATGCAGAATTTCGTCACCTTTTTCACGACGGAAGAACATTATCCCTACGATTTTTTGGTGGTAAGTTCCTATGGGACAATACGCAGGGTACTGACTATTTTGATTACAGTCTCAACCGCACAACAGATTATCTTTTTCGCTATAACTATTTAGGGCGTTCTGATGATGATGGAATCTACAGCCAACAATTTATCTTATCAGAGGGTGGTTTTAAATCCAGATTTGAAAGCCCTAAGGCCAATGATTATATACTTGCAACCAATTTAGGCTTCAGCATATGGAAATGGGTTGAAGTATATGCTGATTTTGGAATAACCAAAAATAAAAATTCTAGGGCACGATCTTTTTATGATTCTGGAATCCGGATTAATTTAGTCCCCGACTATTTTGAATTCTATTTTCCTATTCAAAACTCCGAAAAATATGTGTTAAATGATCCTAATTATTTATCCAATATGCGGTTTGTATTGACAGTAGATATTACTAATCTAAAAAGACTATTCACACGAAGGTGGTTATAGAGGATTGTTGTTTAGTATATTGTGCGAAGAAACATTAGATTATTCTGTTACCTGTAAATTTTGTAAATTTGCAAAGTTAAAATTCATCTATGTCTAACAAAAATCTTGCCGCAGAAGCCTCCATTTCTTTCAAAAGCTTCAAAGAACAAGTACTTGAAGATTACAGATTGCTATCCCTTAGTAGAGAATGCTCTATTCTAGGAAGAAGGGAAGTTATGACTGGAAAAGCTAAATTCGGCATTTTTGGAGATGGAAAAGAATTGCCACAATTGATTCTCAGTAAGTTTTTTAAAGATGGAGACTTTCGATCGGGTTATTACCGTGATCAAACCATATTGATGGAACAAGGTCACTTAACACCACAGCACTTGTTTTCCGCGCTTTATGCGCATCCAGACAAGGATATTGAGCCCATGTCTGGTGGTCGACAAATGGGCGGTCATTTTGTTACAGAAAGTAATGAGCCCAATGGTGCATGGAAAAACTTAACAAAACAAAAAAATCACAGTTCCGACATATCGCCTACAGCAGGTCAAATGCCTCGTCTTGTAGGTTTAGCTCAGGCATCAAAAGTGTACCGAGCATTGAAAATCAAAGGCAGTGAGCGTTTTTCTAATGATGGAAACGAAATTGCTTGGGGTACAATTGGTAATGCAAGCACAAGCGAAGGCTTGTTTTTAGAAGCAATGAATGCAGCTGGTGTTATGCAAATCCCAATGGTGATGAGTGTTTGGGATGATGATTATGGAATATCTGTTCATAATGATGAACAAACAACCAAAGGAAGTATCTCGAAGGCTCTCGAAGGATTGCAACGTAATGATACAGAACTTGGCTTTGAAATATTAACTGTCAAAGGTTGGGACTATACCGCACTAATTGACACTTATCAGTACGCCGAAAAGCTTGCTCGAAATGAGCATATACCTGTATTAATTCATGTACAGGAGCTAACACAGCCTCAAGGACACTCTACTTCCGGATCACATCAACGCTATAAATCTGAAGAACGTTTAACATGGGAAAAGGAGAACGATTGTAATCTTAAAACCCGTGAATGGATTCTCAGTAATGGTTTTGCAACTGACGAAGAGCTTGATGCCATTGAAGAGAGTAACAAGAAAATTGTCCGTCAAGCTAAGGTTGATGCTTGGAAAGCCTACCAAAACCCTATACTTGAGCATAGAAGTGACCTAGTAAAACTTATAGAAAAAGCAACTCAGGCAACAAACAACGATACGAATTTTCAAATGATTCGCTCGGAGCTTATGAATATTGCTGAGCCAACTTATAAAGATCTATTACACGCAGCTAGAAAAGGACTTCGGATTTTAACACAATACGAACATCCAATAAAGGCTGAAATACGAACTTGGAAAGATAAGCTTACCGAGCAACTCAATCCAAAATTTAGTTCTCACCTATACAGTCAGTCAGATACACGCCTAGGAAATATAGAATCTGTACCCCTAGAATATGCTGACAAAGAAGAATGGGTAGATGGGCGTATCATCATCCGTGATAATTTTGATGCTCTCCTAGAAAGTAACGACAAACTTTTACTTTTTGGCGAGGACGTTGGTAAAATTGGTGATGTAAACCAAGGTTTGGAAGGCATGCAAGCCAAGTATGGTGCCACACGTGTTGCAGATACTGGGATTCGCGAAGCAACCATTATGGGGCAAGGTATTGGAATGGCCTTAAGGGGATTACGTCCAATTGCCGAAATACAATATTTAGATTATATTCTGTACTGCTTACCAACACTTAGTGACGATCTTGCATCATACCATTACCGAACTGCAGGAAAACAAGCTGTACCATTAATCATTCGTACCCGTGGTCACCGTTTAGAGGGGATTTGGCACAGTGGTTCGCCCATGGGTGGAATCGTAAACCTGTTACGCGGAATTAATATTGCTGTACCTCGAAACATGACTCAGGCAGCTGGAATGTATAATACACTACTCGAAGGAGATGAACCTGCCATTGTTGTTGAATCTCTTAATGGATATCGCCTAAAAGAAAGAAAACCTTCAAATCTTGGAAAATTTAGAATACCATTAGGTAAAATTGAAATTCTAAAAGAAGGCGCAGACATAACCCTTGTATCGTACGGCTCTACTTTACGCATGGTCGAAGCTGTAGCTAAAGAGTTGATGCATTTTGACATTGATGCGGAGGTAATTGACATTCAAACCCTACTTCCCTTTGATTTGGAACGCGGGATTCAAAAAAGTTTAGCAAAAACGAATCGCCTTTTGATTGTCGATGAAGATGTACCTGGTGGTGCTAGTGCCTATATCTTGCAGCAATTAATTGATCTTCAAAATATATTCCCATTGTTGGACAGTACTCCGCATACATTGAGTGCAAAACCGCATAGACCAGCTTATGGAAGCGATGGTGATTATTTTTCGAAACCGTCTGAAGATGATATTTTTGAAAAAGTATATGCTATTATGCACGAATTCAATCCTGAAGCTTTTCCTCAAATTTAGCTCGAAACAATTTTAAGAACCAATTCTTTTAAAAGCTCTTCTGTCGGTAGATTTTGAGCTCCAACCCCCTTGCTCTTCAAATCAGCATCCTTTATATGTCCAATTACTTTGGCAATTTGTTTCATGGAATAAAAACGAGAGGCTGCTTCATAATCTTTAACAAAATAGGGCGACACGCCTAAAACTGTAGGCGCTTTTGATGGTGATGTTAGACCTTGAAAAAGTAATAACTTTTGGAAGAAATTAAAAAGAACCGTGATGGTTAACGTAATTGGATGCTTCTTTGCATTAGATGCCATATAGCGAATGATCCGAAAAGAGTGCTCCAAGTCGCGTTTACCCAGAGACTTTTGAAGTTCAAATCCATTAAAATCTTTACTATATCCAATGTGCTTTTCAATTATAGCTGGAGTTATTTCTTCCCCCTCTTCTACCCGATTGCTTAACTTTTCGAGCTCTTTATCAATTTTACTTAAATCTGTTCCTAAAAAAGAAACCAATAAAGGTGGAGCGTGTGGATGAAAATTAAATCCATAACGCAAACCGCGATCTTTAATCCAATCGGCTACTTGATTGTCATAAAGGGGTTTCGTTTCTAAAACAACACCCGATTTTGCAATAATTTTATATGACTTCTTACGTTTATCAAGTTTTTTGTGCTTATAACAGAGAACCAAAACTGTTTGACTCTGAGGGTTTTCCAGATACGGAACTAAAGAATCAATTGTTTTATCTAAATATTGTGCTTCGCGAACTACTACCAATTGATGAGACCCCATCATTGGAAAACGCTTTGCAGTTTCAATGATTTGTTCTGGTAGTGTTTCTTTTCCGTAAAAAATTGTGGAGTCAAAATCTCGAGCATGTTCTTCAACAACATGGGAAGACAAAACCTTTGTTACCTGATCTATAAAGAAAGGTTCTGTCCCCATTAAGAGATACACAGGAGCATAATCTCCCTTTTTTATCGAACTCAGTATTTGATTTATGTCTTTCAAAGCTAAAAAATGCTCACTTTTGTAGTATGGAACAGCTAAATTTTCCCAACTATGTATTTACCCTCAAAAATAGGGAAAATAAGACGTATATCTTAGATTTGATCCGTAAAAAGAATCTACTATTAACTCCCGAAGAATGGGTACGTCAACACTGCCTTTATTTCTTAATTACTGAATTAGGATATCCCAAGAGTCTGATCAATGTAGAAAAACAAATTAAAATCAACGGGCAGCTTAAACGCTATGACATTGTGGTTTATACTCCACAAGGTGATGTTCATATCTTAGTTGAATGCAAAGCCCCATCAATTGCTATTTCACAAAGTACATTCGATCAAATAGCTCAATACAACATGACGCTAAAGAGTCAGTTTTTGATGCTATCGAACGGAAAAGAACACTATTTTTGTGTTATGGATTTTGAGAAGAAGTCGTATAACTTCATCGAGGAATTGCCAAAATATAGGATATGACAGTTGCGCTAGTAGTATTGAATTGGAATGGGAGAGAAATCCTTGAGCGTTTTTTACCCGAAATGCTACAGTATAGTAAAGAAGCAACGATCTATGTAATTGACAATAATTCTACAGACGATTCAATCGATTTACTTTCAACTGAATTCCCAGATATAAAACGGATTATAAATAAGAAAAACCTGGGCTATGCAGGAGGATATAACGCAGGTTTAAAAAACATTAAAGAAGACCTTATTTGTCTTATTAATAACGATATCCGAGTAACAAAAAATTGGTTACCACCAATAATCAATTTCTTTAAAAACAATTCCAATACTGGGATTGTACAGCCTCATATTTTAGATGAGAAAGAACCTGCCTTATTTGAGTATGCTGGCGCAGCTGGTGGATATATTGACCGGTTCGGTTATCCCTTTTGCAGGGGACGCATTTTTGATCAAATTGAACAAGATGAAGGTCAATACAATGAAAATCAAAATATATTCTGGGCCTCAGGTGCTTGTCTTTTTATTCGAAATACACTTTTTCAAGAGCTTGATGGTTTTGATGAAGATTTTTTTATGCATCAAGAAGAAATTGATCTTTGCTGGAGAGCAAACAACATAGGAAGTGAGGTTTTTTGTATTGGAGATTCAAAAGTGTATCACCTAGGTGGCGCAAGTCTTCCAGAATCGCCTTTAAAAGTTTTTTATAACTATAGAAACTCAACTTATATGCTACTTAAGAATGTTCCAGCATTACAATTACCGTTTATTCTGTGTAGTAGATTATTATTAGATGGGGTGGCCGGGGTTCGATTTTTACTAAAAGGAGAACTTCGAAACTGTTTAAGCATACTCAAAGCTCATGCCTATATGTATTTTAATTTCTTTAAAATGCTCGGAAAAAGGTCGAGTAAAAAGCCCAAGAACAGATATTTTAGGCTCAATAGCATCATTTTTCAATATTTTATCTTAAAAAACAGTAAATTTTTCGACTTAAGATTTTCTAAGTCTTAAATTATAGTAACTTTAACCATCAAAATAAAAATCATAATATTTTCCCATGAAAAAATCGTATTTCTACATTCCATTAGTAACAGTCTTATTGGCATCTTGTGTATCACAAAAGAAATTTACTGAACTTCAAACACTTCAGGACACAACAAAAGATTTACTAAACAGTACAACTGTTAAATTAAACACATGTGATGAAGACAAAGCTGCTGCAATGGCATCTGTTGCTTCATTACAAGAACAAATTCGTTTCTTAAAAGAAAATAACTCAGACCTTATCGATAACCTCGGTAATTTGACTACGCTTTCTCAAAAAGGAGCTGAAAACCTTGAAAAGTCTTTAGAGAGCTTAAAAGAAAAAGATACAAGAATCACTAGCCTTAGAGATGCAGTAACTAAAAAGGATTCCGTTACGCTTGCACTAGTTACTAGTCTTAAAGGTGTATTAGGAAATCTTGGAGATGATGATATTGAAATCAACGTTGAAAAAGGTGTTGTATTTATTTCTATATCGGATAAATTATTATTCAATAGCGGAAGCTCAACAGTTTCAAAAAGAGCTAAAGAGGTTCTTGGGAAAGTTGCTAAAGTTGTTATGGACAAACCAGAACTTGAGTTTATGGTTGAAGGTCATACAGACAATGTGCCAATCAGTAACGATTGTGTTGTTGACAACTGGGATCTTAGTGTAAAGAGAGCAACTTCTGTAGTTCGTGTACTTGAAAAAGACTTTGGTGTACCACCACAACGAATGACTGCAGCTGGAAGAAGTTCTTATGCTCCACTATTAGAAAACGATTCTCCATCAAACAGAGCAAAAAACAGAAGAACACGTATCGTTGTTCTTCCAAAATTAGATCAGTTTTATGACCTAATCAACAAAGGGATGGAAGCAGCTCAATAAGCTTTTACTACTTCATATTATATCAAACGCCCTTTTATAGGGCGTTTTTTTTTATAAGAAATCTACAGGGCCCTTCCCTATCCGAACAACAACCGGCTCACCTTCTGTCAAATCTATAACCGTGGAAGGTTGATTCCCTCCTGCTCCGGTTTCAATCATAACATCAACAACATCTGACCATTCCTCGAAAATAACTTCTGGATCGGTTGTATAATCTATAATTTGATCTTTATCGTGCAGCGATGTTGTTATTAATGGAGCAGGTAAAAGTGGAAGTAATATTTTTAAAATGGGATCGTCCGAGATTCGAATTCCAATGGATTTTCTTTTATCGAAGGGCTTGGGCAGTTTGCGAGTACCGGGCATAATATAGGTGTATGGGCCGGGTAATGTACGTTTGAGTAACCGGAAGGTTGGCGAATCGAATTGTTGAACATAACCCGATAATTCACTCATATCACTGAATAAAAAACTAAAGGGAGCTTGCTCTACCTTAACTTTTTTAAGCTTTGCTAAACGACCCAATGCCTTATAATTGGAGCTTAAGCATCCTAAAGCATAGACGGTGTCCGTTGGGTAAATGACAAGTGCACCAGCAATTAATGCTTTAGCT
>Ga0233438_10001162_pt1 | contig 29849 bp, 47 predicted proteins | sample SI_123_September_FD_182720 | JGI IMG/M metagenome (GOLD analysis project Ga0233438, IMG submission 182720) | Seawater microbial communities from Saanich Inlet, British Columbia, Canada - SI_123_September2016_10_MG | ecosystem: Environmental > Aquatic > Marine > Inlet | place: Canada: British...
AAGTTCAAGTGGAGGTGGTTTGAAAAAATCATTATGCGCGAGCCAGATATCACGAGACGCCGTGTTCCACTCCGATGCACCTGCACGAGAAAGGGTAATACCCTGACGCGTACCAGAACTCGCCCATTCCACGAGTTCGAGTAACGCAAACCTATCAGGTTCGAGTAATAACCGTAGATTTTCGTAAAGGAATACATCACGCTCTTTATGATATTTAGCTGTCGTTTGTATAGAAAAGTCCAAAACTTCTGACGGAAGATCGGGTTCTGGGGCACCCGTCTCCTCCGCTTCTACAAGAGCTGCTATCCATGCATCCCACTTGGGTCCCGCGACGGGGTCTAAAGGAAGGTTGGGAATTGTATATTGCTCAAACATTTGCATAAACATGAGTTCCGACGCCATTCCTATCTCATCTGGGCAGAATTCGTATAACGGGAAAAGTCGGGGGTAATCGATCGATGGTTCGTTTTCTATGCTTGCATACTCACCGTGATCAATCGCACGTTTACCCTGTTCGATCATATCCTGTGACGTGTAACTATTGTAGCCATCAACATCGAGTAGATCGAGCGTTATCGAGATTATATCGAATAATATCATCACCGCACCCACTGGACCACCGGCCATTTTAGAAGCAGACCCAGCGAGCTTTGCACCCGCGGCAGCCATTTTAGCCCCACCCTTCGCTAAGGCGACCCCCACGCGAGCGCCCTTCGCCACGGTGGCCCCAGTCTTCACCGCGACGACCCCACCCTTCGCAGCGGCGACCCCACCCTTCGCAGCGGCGACCCCACCTTTCGTAGCGGCGACTCCACTCTTTGTAGCGGCGACTCCACTCTTTGTAGCGGCGGCTCCACCCTTTGTAGCGGCGGCTCCACCCTTCGCAGCAGCTTCGCTTCCCTCCTGTGTAGCCTTCACAGCTGCCTTTTCACTACCTTCTTGAACAGCCTTGGCGGCGGCCTTTTGAGAGACCTTTTGACCAGCTTGCCCAGATGCCTTTTTAAGTCCCTGTTCTATAGCTTCACCAACAACGAGACCGACGGCGATTTCTGCGCCGATCATTTTGGCTAGTTCCATTTTTTCATTTAACCCTGGAGACGCACCAGCTTTTAACTTACAACATCCCTCCTTGTTCGGATCATCTTCATAATTACCATAACACCCCAACTCACCGGCGGGCGGAAATGCACACGCTTCATCGACTACCTTTTTTACTTCTTTTTTGACTGCCTCTTTATCGACGCCCAACTCGTCGAGAGTGGTATCAAAACGTTTTTCAACTTCTTCGGGGGTTTCGACGACGATATCGGAAGCGGGTCGTAATACTTCCACCGAATTTCCTAATTCGGATTTCGGAACCTGTATAACCTGTTTCGTAGACGGATCATATTTTAATACAGTTCTATTTCGTACACTTTGTCCAAGGAGGATGAGGACTATTATTGCGATGAGAAATATCCCAATACGAGGGGCCATCCTCACCTCTCTTTTATATAGCTGTATAAAAAAATACTACTTAAAGATTCTTCACGGATACTAATCATGTCTTGGTGCTGGTGGTGCTGTCATGATTTTGATAGTGACCCATTATCAATGCCAACTAAACACGACGAAAGACGAAATAAATTTATAGTCTCTGGTAAGTTTTGTTCCTGGAGCTGTATGAAAACATATGCAATCGAGACGTATGGCTTGACTAGGGGGAGTATCATATGTGGTAATATGGTGATGCTGCGAAAGACTATGTATGGGAAGGTTGCGCGAATTAAGCCAGCCCCTAAACGACAGAGATTAATAGAGTACGGTGGCGACATGACAATAGAGAAGTTTCGAGAAAATGCGGACATAGATATCAATCCAAATACAGGTGTGGTTCAGGAACCAGAATTAGATAACGTTATACCGGTCGCAAATACTACGAATAAGATGTACGAAATAAAAGGCGCGACGGGGACGAATGAACCGTTACGCCTTAAACGTGCAAAACCGCTTAAGAGAGATCAAAATAATCTAGAATCTGTTCTGGGATTGGTTATAAAATCAAAGAATTAGAACAGTTTAGGCAAACATCACCCGTGTAAACGAATGAACAACATTTGCATTCGTTTAAGGGTATAATGTTTCGCTTTTTGAGTTTGTTATGTGAGTATAATACGAGATCGCGAATAGTATAAATTCCGTATGCTACCATGGTTTCAAGATTAGGAAACTTCATTTAAACTTAATACAGTAGCAAGCCTTATTTAACTTTAACATCACAGAGAAACTGTCGATCATAGGCGGTACCATAGTCTTCAAAACTGTTTCAAGTTCAGAGTCCTCATCGCCTGCGTCAATTTGCTCAATGACGGAGTAGATAAGGTCAATGACGAGATCCTTCTTTTCGGGTCCGACGAGACCCTTAATCCTTTGAACATCCATCATGAGAGTAGACACGAGTCCACAGATGTTCTCCTTGTTGATACCAGTCTTCTTGTACTTGTTCACAAGACGGGTGATCTTGTTGATAATAATTTCATTTTCCTTGCCCTTGGTAGCGTACGACTTCAAAATGTTCTCCATTTGTATAACTCTATATTAAAATCTTTAATTATATAAATGGTAAGCGCCGATGGACTCATAGCTACGGGTGCTATATCTATAGGTGTAGCACAGATGATGTTCAGGATCTCTACTATTAAACAGGAGAAAGTTGGCGTAAATACGTATCCTCTTTTGTATTCGGGTGTTGTCGCCAGTATACTCTGGACATTGTACCAATACAGAATAGGAGCTAATTATTCGGTTGTATATTCGATTCTCGGATTATTCGTGCAACTGTATATCTTACACGAACTCAAATCGAGGGAGCGCAAAAGGGAGAATGCGTACTGAAGGATATTAAGTTTTTCTTCCAACGAGAGTTTCCCCACGTTTCGTACTACATGAACTATAAGCATACATACAATATACGTAGCTTCATGTAGTTCCATAATAGTTAATTCAAAATTTTACGGCGAGTTTCCCGCTATGTTGGCGGAAGCGGGTGCCACAACAGTGTTGGTAACACCCTTCTTGGTATAGGCCATGTACGTAGCACCTAAACCCGCGAGAATGATAAAACTCGCGAAAGTCATACCGGTGATGGAGTAGTTAACTTCAGAATCCTTAGGCGCACACGACTCCTTATCAGCGTGAAGAAGCTGATAGACAAAAACACCAGAAACGAGTAAAAGAACGCCACCGATGATCATCATAGGACCCGCCGCTGATGCACCCGGGGTGGAAATGAACTTACGGAGGCCGAGCGTCGCAGCGGCGGTGATCACGATAGTCACGAGCCGATTGAGGTACACCTTACGATTTTCAAATTCTTCAACACCTCGGATAGCGTCGCAGTTGTTGTAATGTTTAATACCCACGAAGTTCACGAAAAATGTGACCGCGGCGAGTAGAATAATGCCGATGAGGGCGGGCAAACCCATCTCTTGAGAAAACTTCATCTTTACTGTATGTTGAGAAAAAACTATACGTCACGGTATACATCCCAATTTCTCCACATTTTTCCATAATCGTTCGTGCCAGCTAGATCTGAATTATCAGCTCCCCTGGCATTGTTATATTTGACTTTTGCGAAGCGACCGAGGTCGAAATCTATAAACTGTTCCCCGTTATCGATCACATGTTTCCCAATCATGCATGTATGTGGAAACTTCCTCACGTGATCAATACACGCGTTTATATAGGCACCTGGACCCGTCGGTGCTAAACAATCCATTCCATAATGCTTGTTAGCTATATTCCATAGGATGATGTCGATCATCTTCTTAGAGATGGGATGTTTGGGAATTGACCCAATGAATCCCGTTGTCATACAAAGCTGCTGCTGGGGTGTATCTACACACACGTAAAACTCCTTGTCTAAAATGTCCAATTCGTCGAGTGGTTTATAGCATATCATACGGGCATCAGTGTACCAACCACCTTCATTATACATAATGAGGTGACGCATTAAATCACATTTATAGGAATACGGTTTTAAAGTGTGATACGCTTTTAATACGTGTTCGTCAAAGTGTTGTTTGATGTAATTTTCACAAGATTCATCGGAATATATTTTTACTTTGTATCCGGGATTGATACGATACCACGTCTCAATTGCCTTATTCATCTCTTCAGGTAATTGTGGCATTTTACCCGTGTCTACTATTATTACCTTATGAATGACCTTGGGAATCATACCTAATTAAAGAAGGTATCCTCTAATATACTATGAAGATCACGTACGCTATAACCGTTTGCAATGAATCGAGGGATCTGTACTCTCTCATTTCATTCTTAAAGAATGTCGTAGACGAGGAAGACGACATCAACGTCCTAATAGATACAGCTCACTCTACCGAAAGTGTGAAATCTGTTATTGAACATTTTAAAGACGGTATAGTTACATGTGAAAGAGCTTTCGATGGAAATTTTGCAGAGCACAGAAACTTTCACATCTCCAAGTGTACGGGTGACTATATTTTTGTTTTAGATCCAGATGAAATGCCACAAGAACTGATGATAACGCGTGTAAAAGAAATTATCACATCATCCGAGGCGGATTTCCTCATGATACCCAGAATCAATATCGTTTTAGGAGCTACTCGCAAATGGTACGAGGATCACGATTTCGGAGACAAGGTAAACGAATTAGGATGGGTTAACTGGCCCGATTATAATGGAAGAATTTTCAAGAATAACGGTATCATCAAATATGGCAACGCGTTACACGAGAAGATCCAGGGATTTACGAACATGAAACTTATAGCGGATAACCCTAGTCTCGCCTTGTACCATATAAAATCGGTGGATAAGGATAATAACAGGTGGAATAATGGATCATACGTTTCCCCTAAGAATGATAATCTATACGACACGTTAATGTAGAGTTAACATGTCGTATAAACGATTGTCTGGAGTGGGGTTCGAACCCACGAGGTGAAAACACCAGTTGATCTTAAGTCAACCCCCTTGGACCGCTCGGGCATCCAGACATGTTATATATAAGACTTATTCTTTTAAGTACCTAAAGAGAAAGAACAAATGAGAAATATATGAGTTACATATTGGCATCTTCAAAACCAGTAATTAAACCAACCACAGATTATGAAAAGTTGAAAACGAAACTTCGTAATTCTACTACAGGTTATGGGACTGCTATTGCGGCCAGTTATTTCATAACACAAGGTGCCGCGGAAGGTGTTTCTGCAACAGTAGGTGTTGCATCTTCGCTCGCGTACTTGAGCTCTTTGACGAAATATGTAGATGAACTAGAGAGTTCCCCTCTCCAAGCTCAGATTCTTATACCCGTGGGTACGGCTATCTTCGAATCCATGTGGAATAATGCACCTTTTAGTTTTGACTTTGACTATGGAGCCACTTTTGTCGGATTTTTAGCCTATAAATTTGCGTTAATGTCGGTCTTATACGAAATCGTAAGAGATATGATAATCAAGGATAGTTCTGACGTGTACAGTGATAAGGAAGTTGAATATAAAGATCTTACGATGGATGAAGAATACGAAGATGCATCTTCTTACGAGAAACTGTAAAATAATATCATTTCATTACAAGGATGCCACCGATGGGAATTGCTATATTTTATATTTATATACTAAATCGTCTCTCACGTCGATCAAAATATCGACGACGTTCACCTAAAGCGAATTGGGTTTAACGACGAAGTTCCGTAGTTCGCTTGGTAGTTCCAGTTTGGAGAATCTCGTCAATCTTGATGGCGATACTCTTTCCAATTCCAGGGAGCTTCTTATCTCCTTCGTAAACATCTGATCCAGACGTAATCTCGAATTTAACGTTGCGAATCGTATTAGCAGCCTTGATGTAAGCGCGGGTGCGGAAAGGATCCTCACCACGCTTAGATTCAAGAATAGCGAGATTCTCAAGCTCATCTGCAATGTATTCGTTCGTATCGATTGAATGCTCGCAAAAAGAATTGCAGTCACTTTCAGATTCGTCATCAGTACTGTAGAAAGATCCGAGATCATTGGAAGCGACCGACTCTGCGTCAGAGTTATAATCTGAATCGTCGTCGGAGTTGTAGTAGTTGTCGAGGAATTCGTCGATCTTAGCGGCGATAGAAGGACCAATACCCTTGGTGCGCTTTGCACAAGAAACACCATCAGTCACCTCATAGGGAAGCTTCAAGATGATTCCAGATGCATTCATGTACGCGCGAGCTTTGTACACATCATGCTCCCTGTTGGCGATGATCGAGAGATGATTCGCAATTTCCTCGTTGAGAGCGTATTTAACGCAAGAAGCACACGCGTTGCCGTCTACGAAAGTGACGTTATTGACGGTGGGCTTTTTCTTGAGTTCGTTAAGTTCATTCAGAGCTTGAATCTTATCTTCCTCGGACTTGATGAAGAGTTCCTTGAGAGCTCCGATCTTGTCGCGGGACTCTTGGTTAAGCTTCTCGAGCTTGAGGATGTAATCGGTGACAGAAGAGATGCGCATCATCGTTTGTATATAGATTGTGTATCTGCTTTATGTTGGTTTAACTTAAGTCTTATTTTCGAACGACGATGATAATCACGAGTTTAAAGAAGTTGGTTTATATAAATTCAATGAACTTAGATAACGTCCCCAACCACGTTAAGAGAATTCTTCAAGACAAAGAACTTCCAATGGATAAGAAAATGAATGCGTTCATGGCATTTATGCCGAAACTTCCCGCAGATCCGAAACAGGATCAGGTATGGCGTGATAATGAAAAGGTGGGAGAACAGATTCTACAGTTAATAAACGATGGTAAACTTGAGATAAAGGGTTTGGATCGAAATGGAAAGCTAATTACTTCTTCTCCCCAGGCCTAATGGCCCACTTATTTTCTTTGTTGAACTTTTTATAATCAATCTCCTTGATTTTAAAAATTTCCATAATTTTCCTTTTGATAAGATTCATTTCTTTCTTTGGTGGATCGATGCCACCCGGGTTCTCGTCGAAATTTGGTTCACGGCGCTTCCCTTCGCCGGGTGCTTCTGTGGGTTCTACGAACTTGTCGTTTTTCGCGCGAGTTGCGACACGTGGACGAAAAAAATGTGTTTTTGTGAGAGATAACATTCTAGTTTTTGTTCCCGCCAAATCTTTAATAGTTTATTAATGTATGCAGATATGCAGAGTTCCCAAATTACACCTAAGTAAAAACTTGTTCCGCGTAAAATTACGAATCATGGTTTACAACACCGACGGGTCTTCGCACCGCGACGGTGTTCAAAATGAGCACAACACGATCGAAATGATAAACTACAACCCCAAATGTCAGCTTATTCGAGACGTGACAGGAAAATTGGAACACAGGGGAGGGACAAGAAATCATGCAGACGCCGTCAACGAACGAGGTGAAGGCGTGTCAATTAAGACAAAAACCACCGACAGGGGTTCGTTTGACTTTAAAAATACGTCTCTCGCCTCTTTGTCGGACGCAGATTATATATTGTACTACTTGAAAAAGCATAAACAAATGACCGAGGAGTATGGGTTTATGTACGACAATCTTCCTATTATGGATTTGGAAGCGAAGCATCAGCTTACAGAGAATGTGAGAGCCGAGTATAAGCAACTCTCACACGAAATACTGACTAGGATTGACTACAAGAGTGTATTGGAAAAGGTGTACGATACACATGTCTCGAAATGGGTGATTTATCATTCAACGAGGCAGAAAAAAATCATCTTATTCGAAAAAGAAGAGTTGTTACGTCTTTGGAGTGAACCCGGGCAGTTGCGTATCAATGACGATTCTGCGAGTGCAACCATCGAGAACACGTGCGGACTACGTCTACGAATTGCACTGAATAATGGGGTTAAGGCCTTACTGGGTAGGGGTTCGTATTTGACGGTCAAAATCCAGCAAGACAATCCCCGGGGGTTAATGGATGCACTCGAAAATCCTATTGTATGCGAGTATTAATTATTTCCGTGTTATCGTTCTTGTCTATGAGAATATAGGCACGATTTAAGTTTTTTGCAGCTTTCCCGGCAGTGCCGGAACCACACATTGGGTCGAGTATCAAATCACCTTCATTTGAAGATATTTTTATAATCCTTTCTAACAATTGCACAGGTTTTGCCGTAGGATATGTTCTCAATTCCGAACCCTGGCTTATTGAATGTATATCATCCCAGAGATCTGTACATGGCTTTCCTTCCGTTTCGTGAAGATAGATCTTCTTGTATAGCTTTGAACCGACCTTTTTAGGGGTATGTAATCTATTATCTATCTTCAACTTTTCTAACTCTTCCTGTTTGATACGCCAACCCGCATCTGGATTGAACGTAATTCCGCCAAATTCAAATGGGTATGTGTACCCCTTCTTTGTATTTTCGGTAACGACATGTCCCAACGAATAGTTTCCTCTATCATCCTTATTGTTGAACGAATTATTAACGTACTTCTCATCCCGTGCTTGATATACCAGATTAAACACGGGATTGGCCGAGTTTGAACATTTAAATATGATATCGATAGTAGCGCCCAGCTTCTTTTTTACGTTATTTTTAGATCTACACTTTTTCCAAAATATAGGTTGGACATACTTAAATTTTGATCGTAAGACCTGTTCGGGTGTAAACATCTTTTCGGCGGAGATATGAAAAAACAGAGTACCGGTTTTCTTCATTTTTGGAATGCATGCGTCTATAACACTTTCTATGAATTGCTTATAGTCCTCACCTTTCCACGTGTCTTTGAAACCCGTTGCATCATTCTTTGATAACGTGTAATCACGACCGCTATCGAAGGGTGGGTCGAGGTATATAGTGGTGACGCTTCCATCTTCTACGTCAACGAGCTTTTCTAAGCAGTCTCCCACTATATACGTCATGCATTATGAGTGTAAATTATCTTTAAACATGTCTTCTACACCACTTCGATTCGATGTGTGGGAATAGTTCTTTTAAAGTTTCGAAATAAGAATTCAAATATTTTTGTTCTTCTATCTCTTCTTCGGTTAGTTTATCGCGATCGGGGTATCCACCCATTTTGATAGTGTTAAAATGTTGTATTCGATTCGAAAAATTTTCGTATATTCGATACGAGACTAAAGTTTCGTCTTTTATGTGTAGTACACGTATTTCTTCGTGTATCCGTTCTAGATGGACCATTTACTTTGATGGAGATTTTTTATTCTGTACGTATTTTTTGAACGAATTTCGAATATTGATAAACGACCTATTTAAAAGCAGTGATCGTATTCTTATTACATGAATATCTTATCCCCTGTTCGATCTTTTACCTTGCGACGAGTAAAGAATGGCGCCATTTATGACCCTGAGCAATATGATACAGAAATCAATTCTGCACGCGGATTTGGTGGTCGTAAAACCACCGCAAAAACCGTGAATATGCCTTCCACTAAACGTAACGATGGAGGTATATTTTATGACCCGGATCAACGCGACCCGGAAGCTAATCGTAGATATTCACCTCCTATGGACGAAGCTTCGCAGCTTATCGATAATTTTCGCACCAAGACCGACGCCGATCACGTGACGAGAGATGAAGTTATCGATGCACAAAACTTCTGGGCACAGTCTATTGTAGATATTTCCAATTGCTTCCTTTCCGGGGGTGATTATGTTAGCCTCGCGGGGGAACGTGCGGGTGAGTTGTATGGATATGATCATTCTAACGTACTCTTCAAACCGACGAAGGCTGCTTCAAAGCAATTTCGTCCGACTGCAAATGATGCTATGTCTTATTTCGTGGGCCATGACGCGGTGATTAGTGGATATAAGGAAGATCATGGTTTCGCTATTAACGCTAAGAAGGGTTTCAGTCGAGTCATTTTTGATAATCATCAGATCGACTGTCACAATCAACTAGCGATCGCTATGGGTACGTACGAGTTTACATGTGCGACGACGGGGGAAATTTCGGAGGTTGAGTATACATTTGGGTATAAGCGTAACCCGGATGGGAGGGTTCGTATTTGTCTTCATCATTCGTCGATTCCATATGAACCGAAAGTAGAGACACCTCGCGTGAGACGTGATCAAACGTCTCAAGTGAAGCCCAACGGAGGGATATTGTATGATCCCGCGCAATGTGATCCCGATGCGAACGAACATCGCCACGTCACTAAAAAGCTTACCCCGGAACCTTTTACTCGTGAAAATACACTGAGTTGGGGTTTATAATTTTGATAGAGAAATTTCATACCCTAATTCCGCGATGACTGGATCATCGCGGTAACTGGTTTTGTAATAGATATGCTTGATTCCACTGCTTGCTAATGCTTTGTAACAATTTAAACATGGATAATGAGTAATATACGCGGTCGCACCGTCTACGGAAATACCCCGTTTCGCTGCATCCGTTATAGAGTTAATCTCTGCGTGAATCGTCGCTTGTTCGTGTCCATCTCTCACGATGGAGATATGTTCAGAGCCACTTAAGAAACCATTGTAGCCCATGCTAATAAGACGATTGTTTTTTGCGAGAACACACCCTACTTTAAGACGTTCACAGGGGGATCGAACGGATGCGAGTTCGGCGGCTTTCATGAAGTATTCGTTCCAAGAGATTCGGTCAGTCATGTTCTTATATAAAGAAAAAATCTTTAAATAACAGTATGATACTCACAGACCAGATACTTAGGTATATCTCCAAAGATATTATGTTACCGACACGATGTTACGCGACTAAAAAGCAACTCGTGTCTGTAAGGGATTGCTGTGATTGTAAAATATACTGTAAGAAACCACCGAAGGGTTCGGTACCTGCTTACGCGTTCAAAACTTCTAAAGCGAATCCTTATCCACCGAATTCTACGTCATTAGCAAGCAGTGTATTCGTTCTGCACGAACCATTGTATCTATCGTATATTTTTGTTGGCTTAGAGACTTTAAGTGAATACGTGTTAAGATGTCACGGAGACGGAGACCCGGTAGTATTAAACAAATTACCAGTTATGGTACAATTAAATGGCAGGCTAAAGTGGGTACTAAATATTTAGGACAGTATCCATCTGAAGAGGAAGCTGAAGAAGCTATACAGCGTTATATAGCAGACCCCGAAAATTTCGAGGTTCCCTTACTTCAACGTCCTTCTGGTAGTGGTATGATTACGGAAAGTGATTCTAATTTAGGTAAACGTTACTTAGCACACGTATCGGTCAATGGTAAGAAGGTTGCACTTGGTACTTACTCATCGAAAGAAGAAGCTGAAGAAGCTATAGAGCGTTATAAAGCAGACCCCGAAAATTTTGATTTTGCAACTCGACAGACAGGTACAATATCCAAACGGGGTGATAATAGTTTTCAGCTTTATTATAAGGGTGAGTACCTAGGAATTTATCCTACACACGAAGAAGCCGAAGAAGGATTCAAACGGTATCTCGAGGACCCGGAAAATTATGAAAAGCCGGCATTAAGACCCAGATTCAACCAAATCAGAGATGATAATGGTACTCTTACTCATAGAGAATGCACAGAATGTGAACGGATGTTGCCAATGTCTGAGTTCGCTTTACATGTAGGACATAATACAGGACACCGTTCGTCGTGTAAAGGTTGTCAGAATTCTACCGATGAGCGAAGAGAATTCAGAGCGGTTATTAACAGAGACGAAGATGGAAACATTATTCAACGTCACTGCACTAAATGTAAAGAATTGTTACCCGTTGAACAATTTAGTTTAAATCAAGCTATATGTAAAGAATGCTGTCACGAAAGGTATGAAGACACTAAACATATTCAGCTCGAAAAGCAAAAAGAACGCTATCTTGAGAATAGAGAAGAATTTCTCGAACGTAAAAAGAAACGAAAGGAAAAACGAATGCAAGATCCTTCATACAGAGAAGAATATCTTAGAAAAAAGAAGGAATATCACCAACGAGTCACAAAACACAGATTACGAGAACGTCGTCAAAATGACGAAGGATTTAGAATTTTGGATAACTTACGTCGTCGTTTAAATCAGGCTGTAAATGGCGTCGGTGAGAAGTCTGATAATACTATAAAACTGATTGGTCTATCAAGTGGACAGGATATAATAGATTATCTCAGACTAAAAAGTCCAGAATATGATGATATAGAACTTGGAAAAAACGACGACGGTTTAGTTATTGATCACTATATACCATGTGAAGTTTTTGACATGACTAATACAGAACATCAGAGGATATGTTTTCACTATACAAATCTTCAATTATTGAGAAACTCAGAAAATAGTGAAAAATCTGATAAGATTCCACCGGGGTTTGATTTGGGTACTCATATTGAAAAACAGCGTTTACAACTGGAACGTATTAAACGAGAAAACTTATCGTATACAGAAGTTCTGGTATTACAAGAAATGGGAGAATTTGTGTATACGAAAGGAGGTCAAGATTGGCCTCGAAAAGGTTATCATGGATCTACATCAAAGCGCGTGTAATATCTTACCGCAAATCCTTATCAGCCGTATAGTACGTCTTCCCCTTAACTACAAAACTATGCACCCTCGCGTACCCCCACGCTTGTGGAGAAGCTCCCGGTCGATGCCCGTCGAAGAAGATAAAGAATACACCTGTATGCTATGTAATTAGATCCACCATGGTCAAACCTGACACTTATGAAATGATAAGTTATCATTATGATAAAATGTTAGATATAACCGAGGATATGGTACAAAGAATATATGCAGCTGGGTGTAAAGGTGGTGCATGTTGTATATTAAGTATAATTCTTGACGAAATCCTTGATTTTAAAGGTGAAATCAAAACGGGTATTCAATTTTTACTAGATGATTATGGCTGTATTCAACCTATGGGAGACATTGGAACTGGACTTCAAGGAAATTGTCAATTCCATGTATGGTATGAGTGGAATGGTAAAGTAATAGATCCGGGGCGGGGTCTTGACATTACTGGTTTATCTGAGCATGTACCACGAGAAACTCTTCTACAATTATTTGGAATGATGGAAATATGTCCAGAAGGCTCCCTGCCACCTGGTTTTGATGCAGACGAATTACAAGTGACCCAAACCGAGGAAGTAATTTCAGACCAAAAAAAGATGATAGATGATTATAAACGCGATAGAATTAAGTTTTGGAGAGAAAGGTGTGAACCCGGAACAGAATTCTATCACGAGATGAAGACTTTTAACGAGGTGATGAAGACGCTAAAAAAGAAATACAAAAATTATCGTAAATCCTTATCCGCCGTATAGTACGTCTTCCCCTTAACTACAAAACTATGAACCCTCGCGTACCCCCACGCTTGTGGAGAAGCTCCCGGTCGATGCCCGGTTCTCCACGCAGCGAGTCCCCTATTGTATATGGTTTTAACCGTCTTTAGAGGAATGCCAGTAGCCTTCGCAATATCTGGCAACGACTTGACATCTGAGCCGTACCTTTTCCGGAACTTTTGGGTGTAGGAGGAAGTCTTCGTCTTTCGTCCTTCGTCTGTTCTAAACTTGGTGTAGTCTTTCTTGAGCATCTTCTTGTAGCGAGCTTCAACCTCCTTGAGAGTCTCAAGCCCTCTGAAGTATTTGAGAGGTGCATAGATTTGACCTTCTGTTCTACGCAGTTGCCCAACTTTTCGAGTAATTTGAGCATCGGTGAGAGGCATCTTACCTTTTACTTAGAAAATCTTACTACCGCATATGATAGTAATAAAACATACGAAACGAAAATAATATCATTCAATGTCCAGATATAACCCGTATCGAAATCACCAACAATATATTTTGTCATTAAAAGAGCTATAAGTGGTATGACATATTCCTTTCTAAAATTTGAGCGGTTCTGGATATTTGTTAGGATATAAGATAATGACACAGTAAGAGCTGTAGAATTGACAAATCTATTCATCTTACCTTTTACTTGAGATTTTTGTTTAAGGGTTGTTGAGTCGCTGGTATCCCATTTCACGCATCATTTTTGCAACCAGTCGTTTCTCGCCAGCTGCTCTAGCGCGCATGATGATACGTTTAGCTTTCTCGAGTTCACGCTGACGATTTTCGAGTTCGCGGTGGGTATTGGTTTTTAAATTGGATAAGTTAGTTAGTTTTCTAACCCGAGTTTGTACGGATTTATTGGGACGCTTACTTATAGACGTGAGCATAGAACTCGGGGATTTCTTACGCGCTGGCATCTTTAATATTGATAAAGAAATTAATCTATATTTAAAGTATGGCACAAACGTGCGCTTTAACAATAACCGATAAAACTACACCAAAACATCTAGATTTATTTTTTAACAGTGTGTGGACGTTTAACAAACCCGTGAGACTTGAATTGAACACGGTATATTGTAATAATTTATCATTGGGGCGAATTTTATCTATGAAGAAGGTTCTCGATCATCATAGACCAAATTCACGAAAATATGTAGAATTTAGCACGGTGGTGGTGAAGACGCAGTTTGCACGAAGACTTTTACAAATAGGGCTTACTATTATACGCACGGAACGTCCGGTATACGTCACTGTTTGGCAAGATATTTAACCGCAACTTCGATGCTCGGGTATACCCTGTCGTTAAACTTTACACGACCTGTAGATGAATTGTAATATCCGGTGTAGCCGTTTAAAACTGCCTTGTGGATATATCCCATATAAAAAATACAAGATAATAATAATCAGCGAGATGGGGCTTTCGATTATCATGGGAAATATGTTTTCAGGCAAGACTTCGGAATTGATTCGTCGCCTGAAGCGCCTTAAGGTTATAGGTAAAAATGTACTCGTCGTAAACTCTGCAAAAGATACGCGATCACCTGACGAAGTACTTAAGACACATGATAACGTAAAATTCAACTGTCATAAAGTATACGATCTATTTGATATCATTTACACCGACGAGTTTGACGAAGCTGATATAATAGCCGTAGATGAAGCGCAATTTTTTCCGCGTTTGAAGAAGTTTGTAGAATGTGTATTGGTGACGGGTAAAACCATTATTCTTACTGGATTAGACGGGGATTCGTATCAACGGAAGTTTGGAGAACTGATCGATTGCATTCCACTTGCATCGGAGGTCACTAAACTCTCGGCTTTGTGTATGGTATGTAACAATGGAAACCCCGGTCCATTTACACAACGTAAGGTGGCGGATCGAACACTAGAACTCATAGGAGGAAGTGATATGTATAGTGCTGTATGTCGGAAACATCTTAATACGGCATAACGTTTTCAAGGTTAAAATTTCTACGTGTTAACGGGCTTTTAGCCATATATCCCCCATTTACGAGAAGACGGATAATACCATCCCTATCGTATACGTGTTGCACCTTAGCATTGCGCACGTCTACGTTAAGATACACTCGTTTATGTTTCTTTATATGCTTCACGGCACCGGCGTTGGTAAAATCACTCAGGTAAAATCCCTTCACGTTGGTTTTATTAAGATTGCGCCATCGTTTCCCATCCCAGTGCCGACCACCTGGGATCTGGCCACTTGCGATTAAACGTCGTTTCATACTGAGAGATGCTTTCATCCTCTTTCTATCAGCCTTTTCTCTTAGTTTATTTGTTTGTCTGGGAGGAGTAGCGGCTCTGATATAGTAATTATTATTGGAATTGGAATTATTATTGTTATTAATCGCCATGGAATTTCCAAACCTATTAAAGTTGTGGCGTATCTGACGTGTATTAGATGGGGGAGACGAAACGCGTGCTCGTACCTGTCTAGTGAAAGATGATGAACTGGAATTGGAATTGGAATTGGAATTGGAGCGGTTCGTCGCCGGCGACCGCGTTGCCCTGGCTCCGGGAAGCTGTACCCCAGCCGCTCGCATTCGACGAATTCTATCTGCCGTCATTCGCGCACCGCCTCTTAAACGTAAGACAAGGTGAAGCGTCGACTCTTTTTGGATATTGTAGTCCCCGAGAGTTCGACCGTCTTCGAGTTGCTTACCCGCGAAAATGAGACGCTGTTGATCGGGTGGAATACCCTCTTTATCCTGAATTTTAGCCTTGATATTGTCAATTGTGTCTGACTGTTCAACTTCTAAAGTGATTGTTTTTCCTGTGAGCGTTTTCACAAAGATTTGCATTCTGTTATATGTTTATATTTAATTTTTATAGACGGTGAGTACTTCTGCCACGGCTGGGTGACGCAATACATCTTCATCGGTCATGTTTACATATTCTAAATGATCCATTTCTATACAATCTACACGATCAATGATATCTTCGAGTCCATTCCTTGTAGGAAGGTCACTTTGCTGAAGATCGCCGAGAACTATCATTTTTGAGTTCGCACCCAAACGTGTGAGAAGCATCTTCATTTGATTAGGGGTACTGTTTTGCATCTCATCCGCTATCACGAACGTGTTATCAAATGTTCGACCTCGCATAAATCCGAGTGGTTCTATATACACACGCGACTGAACCTGGTTATGAGTCAAGTATTTCTCTATGAACTCTAGCATCGGAATAGCCCATGGTTCCATTTTACTCCCCATATCTCCGGGAAGGTATCCCAAATCTTCGTCGGCGGCTACTACTGGTCGTGTACAAATAATCCTATCATATTGACGACGAGCCAAACGTGTAGAAGCCTCCTGACATGCAAGAATAGTTTTACCCGATCCAGCTGGACCCGTTGCGATTACTATGGGTTTCGTCGTTTGAAGAGCACGAAGATATGTACATTGTCCAATAGTTTTAGGAAACTGCATATACAATATTTAAGGTTTTAATCTTAAAGTATAATAAGAATGACCGATTTCTATTTTGTTTCCCTTAAACATGTGGGCTCTGCGACTATACTCGACGGGAAGGCAAAGTCTAGATTCATATGTTTTAAAGATAATAAAATAGCCCATAATTATGCTTCGTATATTTCGGAGCATAGGGCTGAATTTGGTAAATGGCCCTGTGTAAATTTATCTATGCCCATGATTCCAGTGGAAAAGGTTAATCATTATTTTGAACGCGATTCCGAAACGTATAAAGGCCTGTTAGAAGTTACGTATAAAAATCGACAAGACTTAGACGATTTGTCTATTATGTCTGGTATAGAGTATTTTTATTGTCACACATTTGAATACGATGATGTCATGTCGTTTAAAATGAGCGGACAAGAGGTCGACGCCGTCGTCGACGAAATGTTGTATAGAGAAATGTTAGATTATAGTTTAAAGAATATGTAAGTGTATATTACAAAATGTCGTTCGTATCTAAGTTCGACCCCACTAGCGAATCGCATGTACTATGGTTACAAAAGATTGACGATGCGATGAATGATATCATGACCAACAAGAAAAAAACGGATATAGTACAGTTGGTTAATGATAACCCGTGTAAAGCTAAGATCAAAAGCCCTCTAGATTGGGCGGATGTACATTTTCAACTCGCGTTGAAATATTCACAGGCCGTTCTGCGTGGATCGGCGTTTATTCCTGAGTCTTTTGTAAAATAAACTCATTGTATTCATCTAATGTAAAATCTTGTGGCTCTGAATCTACGTCCATTCGTAATAATAATACTTTACCTAAAACCTTTTCCCTGTTGAACGGAGGTGGAAGAATGTTTTCGTTTCTTTCTATATCAGCCCATGGATCACCACCTCTTACACATTTCATGATTACTACATCAATTTCAGGCCACTGACCTATGAATGTAGCTGGACCCTGTAATACTCTAAATATTTCATTTTTTACAGGTTCCGTATCTATGTCTATCTCTACCACGTCATCGAACTCCTCGTGTATTAATACAGCTTTCGTCATCTGGGATATGTAAATAAAAAAGTTGTTATTAATATATGGAGATATCCTTAAAATTTGCTTTATTTGCGCTAATTGTAGTTGTTTTACTGATCGAATGGTGCTCGGAAAAGTACTCTTTACATGAGTTAGATTCCCTGTGGGGGGTGACGAAAGAATCTAATCAGCGTAAACAAACCACCGACCCATTTAACAGGTGTTCGCCAGAATCATTTGGTGACTGTGCGAGGAATTCCATGCCGCACTTAAGTCGTTATTAATTAATTCGATAACATAAGTAATAATGTCCAGAGAATTTGTTGTCAATCGTTTTTCGGAACTTCTCGAACTTCCCAAAGACGATACAAAATGCATTAACATAGAAAAGTGTATATATAACTGGGCTATCACTAGATCTACAAAATTGGGTGATACACCGGCTGCGGATAATCATAGACATATGAATCGTTACAAAACGAAATTTCTCGAGATTCAAAAGTGTCTACGAAACTCACCATCACTTAAACTTCGTATTCTATCCGGTGAGTTAAAATCATCTGCAATCGTGGAGACACCCCCAAACCTGCTCTGGCCGGAAGGCCCCATGGCACAGGAAATAGAGATTAACGTGGAAAAGGCTACGAAGAAGGAGGGTAAAACAATCATGAACGATCCAGATTACAAGGGATTGTTTAAATGTGGAAAGTGTCGAGATTGGAAGACTACATTTTACCAGATGCAGACGAGAGGCGCGGACGAACCCATGACGGTTTTCATTACATGTCACATATGTAATTCTAGATGGAAATCTTAACTGCGTACGTGGAATCGGTTAGATCTGTATCCATATCGCCCACGGAAAGGATATAGTTATATTTAGAATTCTTTTTATACACAGACTTTCCAGGAGGAGGAGTAAACACTAGTTCGTCGTAGTAAATGTTATGAGTTTTTAACTGTTCCTGTGTGTGAATAACATTTTCATAGTACCCTGGTCTGGCAGTAATAATGATCATTTTATACCCCTTATTTTGTACACTTTTATACAACGCATAGACGTTCTCCATTCTTTTACCGCTACGAGATTCGATAAGAGTGTCATCTATATCAAACATTGCAGCGTGTTCGGGATGGGTGGCGTGGGGAATGTTCATATATTATACTCTAGAAAAATGTTATTTTAAGAATACACTCGGTATAAAAAAAATGGAGGGTCAGTTAATTGACGTAGAATACGTCGATGGCTATACCGAAATATGCAAAATACAGGAAGTGTGTGTAGATTCGTATAAAGTGTACACACTGTTATACGACGAAGATCAGTATGCGTATAAATGGTCAGATGACGCTCAACATTCAGTTCCTAGAGAAGCTGTGTCTGGGTTTTATGATGGTTTAGACTTAGAAGATACCGGTGATTACGTGAAGCGTTCCGATGGAATTTACTATGATTGCCTGACTGATTCGGATGTAGATTTTGATTTGGAATATGACAGTGATGATACAGACGATGATTCCGAGTCGGAAATAAGTTTATACGACGAACAGGAATACGAATTCGAATAAATATGTTGGTATATCATAAATGTCGGGACCCATTCTGTTTATGAATGGAAATTTCCTGAAAACGTTTACGGGAAGCATCTTCTGTATTAGTATGATAATCACGATACTCATCGTGATTGATAAAGCGACAGCCACTTCAGGATATAGTTGTGGAGGTAAGAAGGAAATGTACACACCTCAACAGCTTGAAGCTAAACGAAAACAAATGCGTGACCGCAGGAAAAAAATGTTCGTGTAATATAAAATGTATCTACCTACCCCCGCTATGGCCTTTATCGGCCTACTCATTGTTATTATAATTATAACCGTCACCACAACGAACTCTTATCACACATGGACAGGTCGTAGTCATTACTGCGCGAATTGTGGATCTAAAAACTGCAACTGTAAGAAGAAGGAGGGATACACCACGGGATGTGGATGTGGTGCATAAACGTACTTAAACAATATCAACGTTATACGATTAAGATGGCGCCGTACACCCCGCCTAACACGCATTATAGCGAGATGGATGTTTCGTCTTATTCGGATAATGAACTCTACAGGTTTATCGGAAGGAATGGGAAACGTTTCTATTGGCTCACTAAGTTTTTGGAACTCGCTTATATTTGGTACGACAAGGAACGTAAGGTTATCGAAATATGGGGGCCGTATAGCTCTCTTCAGAATTTTCAAGCGCATCACGTCATCGGATGCGAACTTGATTACGCGTGTGGAAGAACATAAATTAGACCTAAGTTAGAAATTTTGTAATAAAAAAATAAGAATGTTGAAACGACCAGCTCACCGTTTTCATCCACCTACTACACCCAATGTCAGCGGACCTACATCGGGTGTATTGGCTAATATAATTCAGGGGTTCAAGACAGAACCAACCCGTCCACAAAAACAGGAAAAATTCGCTATACAGGCTTCAAACGTGTATGCACGCCTACTTGAAAAAAACTATGAGCACTATGGAGTACCGTTTAAATCACCTGATATCATCGAGTTACAACCACCAAAAAGACGCGTGGTACAAGACGAACCGGAACTCGACTTTGTGGATAAGGTGTATTTAAAACTCATCATCCTCAAGTCCGGTAAAGTCCGGGTCAAGCTTATTCCGCATTTTCTCGAGTTGTGGAACAACTACTACTCCAAGGGCAAAAAACCACCGATTAAATTGGTTATCGCGGCTTATAAAGCCATTGGATTCTCAAATCAGTTTCTTCAAAAAATTAACACGAATCAAAAGAAGCGAATCGAGTTCGCAAAAAAGATCGAGAAGATCATCGAAAAAATCTTTGACAAATCTACGACGACCAAACGCAAACCCGCGAAGCCAAAGGTGAAAGAAAAGGTGGAAGAAAAGGTTGAAGAAGTCGAAACCGTCGACACCCCACCCGACGACGACGATGATGACGATGATGATGATGGTCCGGAAGAAGATGAAGGTATCCTTCCGGAAGAGGAAGAGGATGACGCTGAGGAAGAGAATTTAGATGATGTCTGTGTCGACGACTTTGATGAATAATTGCACCTAAGTTAGATGTTTAATATAAAGAAAACAGATTATATTTACCAATGGGCTACATCGCATGGGATACTGAGACTTCGGGGCGTCCGCCCCCGAATGTCGCCACCGTGACCCCCGAAAACTACCAGTTATGGAGTGGATGCAGAATGGCGTCCATTGCGGCTATACAATTCTCTCGTCATGGACGTGAGATTGATTCACAGCATAATATCGTCTATCCGGATGGATTTGTATTAGGTTCACACCAGGACGATCCAGTAGGTGCTACTGATATACATGGTATCACACATTCGTATGCACAGAGATGTGGTTTACCTTTTGTACAAGTATACGAAAAGTTTTTGGCGTTCGTGAGAAAATCGCGAGTCACGACACTCGTAGCTCACAACGCCAGTTTCGACAAAAACGTACTGTTCAGTGAATGTTACAGATACGGACTCTCGGTTGAACCGTTTCGACAGTTGAAATTTGTATGCAGTTTGGATATGGCTAAATCGGCGTTCCTTGATACCCCAAATAATCGCTGTGAAACACTGTTCAATTACATCACCGGTGAGACGTTCCGTGCACATGATGCATTGGAGGATTCTCGAGCATGTGGAGTGATTTACTCGGTCGTAAGGGATATTAAGTTTCACTGCAAACCCATTGATCTTGATACAGTTGTCGTTAATGTATCAGACGTTCCCGCTATTTCCGGTGCTAATTGGTTCAAAAAACCACTCGATGTCGCTAAATCTGTCGTAGGTAAATACTATGATCAGACCGACAACGGTATTCGGCGACGAGAAATTGTGGAGAAACTACGCAACGAAAACGAAGTGATCGATAATATCGTATCAGATGCCCTACGATTTCAATCTAGACGCATGAAAGATATCGATAACAAAATGAATGCGGTGTTTGTGCAGCTCGGACTAAAAACAAAACTGTCGGATGCTAAGCGAATACTCGTGTGTGATCATGTGAAGGATGTTCTCCGAGGCAGGATTACCCGCGAGACGTGTGATAAGAGGTATTATACACAAGAAATTTGTGTTATCCAGGGTACAAAGTATATTCTCACTGGATACGCGGATAAATTGATCAGGGGTTCATCAGGAAAACTTGTCGTAGTGGATGTGACTGATCGTACAGACAGTCGTTTCAGGGGTCTAACTGAGGTTGACAAGGTCAGATGCCAAACGCTCATGAATATGCTTAACGTTGATGAATGTAGGTTTGAAGAGCAGCGTGGTGATGCAATTCATACTGAAATTTTGATGAGAGATACTGAGACGTGGAATATTACAATTCTCCCCAAACTCAAGAGATTTTGTGAATACGTGCACAGTCGTTTAGGAAAGTAATTTAAAGCTTGTAATGAATAATTAATTAATGGAGCCCCCTAAGAAAAACGTAATCATCGCCTTCCCTGGTAAAGAGTTTTCTGGTACATTTCTCATGCAATGGTCAGAGTCTCTGTTAAATCTCACACAACTTGGATATAAAATCGCACTCACGAATGATTATTCCGCTTACGTACCTTTCACACGTATGATGACTCTGGGTTTAGACACCATGCGCGGCAACGAACAGAAGCCATTTGACGGGAAGGTTGATTATGACGTTTGGGTGACGATCGATTCGGATATTATTTTTACACCAAAACATCTTATCGAGCTTATCGAAGATACGGATAAATACCCAGTAATTTCTGGTATGTATAAAATGTCTAATTCTAAATACATCACAGCCGTTAAGGAATGGAATCTGGCACATTTCATAAAGAACGGTGTGTATGAATTTATCGACCCCGAAACGTTTGATAAGGACCTTAAACATCACGAGGTCGCTTATGTAGGTATGGGATTTATGGCTTGTACCCGCGAAGTACTCGAAAAGATCGAATACCCTTATTTCAATTATCCAACGGAAGAACTGGAGGTTGATGGAAAGACAATTTCGCAGGTTTTCTCTGAAGACGTTTCGTTTTCTAAAAGGGTTACTGATGCGGGGTATAAAATTATAATCAACACAGACTTGCGTATTGGTCATGAAAAAAAGCTTATTATGTAATATGAACGTGACACTTATCTTGAGTTTTTTTACAACATTGGCTGGAATAGTTTGTGTAGACACGGTGCGAATGATAAACGAGTATAAAAAAGTCAAGTCAAAGTAAATTACATGGATACTACTGATTACGACGATATGTCCGAGCCTACCCTTCCCCCCCAACGGGGTAGCGCATTTGTTAACGCGGTGTCATTTGAGTGCAAGACATATTTCTTCGCTATGTTTAACACGTTGTGGCAATTTACACCCCAATACAGTCTCAATACTTTCAAATGGCTAAAGACCGCTATCATCGATGCACCGTGTCGTCTGATGCTTGATATTGATATCGAACAGCTGCGACTCAAGCGAGAGTATATTTCTAAAATTAAGAAAGGAAACCTAAGTGAACACGACGTTTCGGAAAAAAATAAAGACAACTGATGACCTTTTACGTGAGTGTATATTCACACGAGTTTGCTACTGCTTTTTTGCAGGCTACGGCTCCCCTGTGCCCCGACGTTCAGCGACGTATTTGGAAAGAAGTTTTACATACCCCGCATACACTCGTCCCACCACCCGCACCTAGAAAATGTCCGGTATATTCAAGCTCCTCTACGAGGTCTTTACCACGAGATCTCTTTCAGAGCAAGAAACCCTTTCAGATAAACTACTGAAAGGTGTATACATAACAGCGTATAACGACTGTGGCGAAAAAAGAATAATTCACGATCCACGTGATACAGCTATTACAAAATCCGACAAAATATTTGACAATAAACACGATTTAGAAATACTTCGTTTGAAATGTGAAGATTTATTATCATATTTCAAACGCATGGTTTTACCCGAAAGACGACGCGATAAGGATTTCGAGATGCAGGATAGGCTCTGTGATTTGATTGACGATATTTATATAGAAATTGACGATACAAAAGATGTTTCATATGATCATCTCGTCGCGAGATATGAAGCGTGTAAAGTGTACATTAAGCGTGCGCGTAGCTCTTATAAAGATCTTAATAGACTTAAGTCGTGATGATATTGTTAAAATTTCAACTCAAAAATTTCAAAGATGGATAAGTTCCATTCTCTCATGGCTCTCATTGATAAAAACACCGATGTTCTTCCCGACGGCGATTACCTTGAGATCGCGAACCTCATAAAGGAAATTCGCGATCAAGTCAAACCTCCGAGCTTTCTTCTTGATCAGAATGAGCCGATGACAATGTCTCAGACGCCCCAATATTCGCCATCGATACGTTCAGCTACTCCTGAGCAAGCGAACGTCACGGTGGATGTGAGTTTACTTCACGCTGATTGGGCAAACACAGATAACGCTCGATACCCCGAGGAGGATGATGAAGATGACGAGGAGTACACGTCATACAGGTTTAACACTGTTCCCGATACACTGGATATTGACGCGATTCCGGGTCATGTCTATGATGCGATCATGGCGGCACCAGACGGTGTGACTACGCACTCGTATCGACGAGTGAGTGAGAGTGATTCGGATATGTACTACGAGGTTCAATTTCCGAATGGAAGCAGCATGACTACATATTGCCCACAGAGACACATGGAGTTTATTCACCGATAAGGTCAATCTCCTTTTCGTATGTATGCGACATGAGTATAGTTTTTAGATCTCTTGAAAATGTGATATAGTTTTTTGGAATATCTCCCCACAATCGTTCATTGCTCACAAACGCGTCTATATTTCCATCTTCTAGTAGGGGTTGAAGAAGCATCCAGTTTGGTTCGGTATACTTTATCTTTTTACACCCTTTAGCAAATTTCCTAGAATAGATATACCACGCAGCAATACTTTTGTATATATATATTGGTCGTTTTCCGCGCTCTAAACATACCCGCAGGGAGGGTACAACGAACGTATGAAATTTTGTAAAACCATCCATACATATACGTTCTAACTCGTCGACGTTTACTTCACTCGAAATACGTTCTTCTACCGTATCCACGTAGTCGTATATGTCAAAAGGTAGATCGATCTCTATAGAAGGTATGATTTCTTCTTTTTGAAGAGCTTTAAAATGTTGACGGTGTGTTTTATCGTTCATCACCTGATCAAATGTATCGTACCCAGAAAGAACGCCCATGTATGCGAGTGATGTGTGTGCACCGTTTAAAATTCGTATCTTCGTCTCTTCATACGGTTCAATGTCATTTGTAATGGTTGCACCCACTTCTTCAAGCTTTGGAAATTCTGATGCAAAATTATCTTCTATCACCCATTGGGTATATTCTTCCGTCTGTACACACGTGTCACCAAAACACGGGAATATTTCCTCTATTTCGCGACGAAGTTTAATTGTGCTTCTGGGTGTTATACGATCGACCATACAAGAAGGAAACTTAACGTTGTTTTGTATCCATTCCGCGAGTTCGAATTGATTTGTTTGATATAAATAAGCCATAAACTGACTTTCCAGTACCCGACCATTTCTTTGACTGTTATCACACGACATGATGGTTATGGGACTGTTTCTGTTTCGCAATCCACATGCGAGGTATTCGTATAACACCGATCCGGGTGCGTAGCCACTTTCGGTGACTGTGATTGTGATCAGATGGACGCTTGGGAGTGTTAGCATATGTTTTGCAACTGTTCGATTTTTAGACCAGTCTATGTAGTCTAGATGAGAGCGTACAAGTCTATATTTAGAAGGGGTTTTTACGATGTAGTCGTTTATTTCTCTGAACCCTTCATTACGTAAATTCACAGCAACGATCCCCCAGCGTAAATCACCCGTTTTTTCCATGTAGTCATCTAAGTAGACGGCCTGATGCGCTCTATGAAAAGCACCATATCCTATATGCACAATACCAGTTTGACATTTTGACTTGTCGTAGGTCGTCTTATACATTACCTGACGTATGGTAAGATTTTTTAAGATGCATTATCACACTTAAGTAATTCGATCATTAAGAATATTCCAATGATATATTATGGAGAATGTTAAATCGCTCATGCAATCATTGGATTCTATATCCGGGATGATTCCCGAGGGTACGTATCTCGAAATGGCTAATAACCTGAAAGAAGTTCATACACAGATACCCCACGACGAGGACCCACCCGTAACAGATCAAAGAAGTTTGAGAATAGATATTCCATTTATGCCCAGAATTCCGAATTCACTTGGAGACGAAAGCGAAGAACACCCTGAAACATATGACCCATTCGAGATGCGCGACGACCCTTACGAGGAACGGTATTTTCCGTTTAGTTCTGAAATTCCTAATCTAGACGAAAACTTCAGAAATCCGCGAGAAGGTTTCTTTGTTTGCTTTGAACGTAACCGTGACGAAAATGGAAATGTGATTTCTCGACCAGTAGAGAGGTGTTTGATTCGTCAGGATATCATCGCAATTGGTATACATCATAAAAAATGTATCAAAAGAATGCGGGAGTTGAAACCTATCAAGAATATTACTACACGGGTCAAAGAGGATGCAATTAAGTCATATGTAAACGCGCGACTTTTGAATCTTCAAACGTTTACATTTGAGTGTATGTGTAGAACCTATCCCCAATTATTTGCATACGATATGCGAGTAAGAATGTTTACACGTCGAGGAGAGTTAACACGATTTGGTAAAGAGGTTGAGAGGGATATCTATATGGAGTATATTGAAACACGGAACACTCTCACGGATTTGAAGTCACTCGATGCTCACACAGAATATAATTGGCTTATGCATGCAAAAAGAATTTCATTGGATCGAATCACGGAACTCAACGGTAGGTAGATTGACACCACCATTGGTTTCCCCCAGAGTACTCAAATAAAATATGAATGAGAGCACCACCTATGAATAATTTTACAAAGAGTGGTACGGTGTACAGGCTGGGTATTCTATTTAAAACGGACAGGAGACCCACATTCAATATACCTATAACAATAGCTTCGAACGCGACGTGTGCAACCGGTCTGAGTTTCATTTGTAATTATGCGAGAAAAAAATATCAATACTATATAAAACAGTATGGCTAAGTTTGCTACCGCTCTCAAGGGGCTTTCTAAGAACAAGATTGCCATTTTCATCGCCGGTATGATTCTCGCGACGATCATTCTCCACTTTGCTTGTGGTGGTTTACACCAGTGCGCAGCTTTCCGTTCCGAGTCTTATGAATCTCCGGAACAGCTCGAAGCTGAGCTGAACGCTCTTCTCCAAGAGATTTCTAAGGCCCCCGAATTACAAAGTATGGAAGATGACGAGGCTAATCCCGATATCGAAGTTTCCGACGATCAGGCAGCAGATCTTCAGGCCCTCCCCGAGGCAATGCCCGAGATGCCGGTCATGCCTGAGGACTCTGACGATGAAGGGGAGATGATGGGTGGTTCTATGGCACCCGCCCCTATATCTCCTTAAAATTATGTTAGCTTACTATAAATGGACAAGACCGAATATACCGACAAGCTCACCGATGCAAAGGATCGCGTCACTAAGACTATGAAACAGTCTATTATGGAACTGAAGGAATTTATTAAGAAGCGTGACGACTTCTATTCGAAGGACGTTAAGGAGATGGATTTCAAGGAACTCGAAGCCCTTGGAAAGGAGATGGAGGCGGTTATTGTCAGGGCAACATCTGCTTTAAACGCTACGGAGGGCATTAAACTTATGGGTGAACTCGATCGCTCGGTCGCAAAAATGAGAAAGGTTAACGAAACGCAGGATCGGATTCGAGTTGCCGAGGTTGAAGAGAATAAGAAGAGAATGAATTCCGATCTCGTGAGCGCGATGGACACTATTCAATAAGATATAGTTGATATATAATAACTATCAAAAATCCCGTAATCCGGTATTTTTGATACGATAATAATAATATTATACAATGATAAGATGACACCTACAGACATGCTATTAATCGGGGTGATTATAATGGTGCTGCTATTGGTGTACTACTTCATGGGAAGGAAACGCATACCTATTAAAATACCCCGGGAAATAGATGTAGCAGCCTTAAAACCCCCAAAACAGTCGTTGAAAATTTTCACAGGACTCGATACAGAGGTCAAGATGTTAAGTACAGTCGACGAACTCGAAAAGGCTATAGACGATATAGTCGAGGTTAATATGGCAGATAGAAAGGCTATTAATGAAGAGGCTACTAGACTTGAAGAACGTATCATAGACGATCAAAAAGTTAAACTTCAAGATTTAAAAACTGCATCGGAAACTGTTATCGTAGAAAAGAAAGAAGAGCTTTCTGCTTCTCAAAAGCTTTTAGCCGAAATGGTGAAAAGGAAGGAAAAGAAAATGCTGGAAAGGGAGTTGTTACTTCAGAATTCGAGTGTGGCGGCCCACAATCGTGGGCGTGAGAAGAATCGTATAGAGAATGAAAAGAAACTGGCTGAGATAAAACTTAAACGTCAACAGGCGATAGAAGCAATGAAACAGGCGACTACACTAGGTGAAGCAAAACGGCTGAATTTGGAGGCAGAGAACGAACGATTATTAGTGGATGCTCAGAATAAAGCAGCACAAGATCTTATTAGAACAGAAGAGGAGGCTGTCGAAGCTGAAAATGTGGCGCGTGAAAAGATTGCACAACTATCTAGGCAGGAAGCGCAGGCGCAGGAGCGCATAGAAGCTGAAATTGAAAAGTATGCAGAACTTGAAATGGAATATGAACGTACTCAACGGGTGGAACAGGCTAAAATAGATGCAGCAGTGCAAGATATGGATGCTCTGATAGAAGAGGAAACCGCGCGAAAAGCGGCGATGGACGAGGAGTATGAAAGAATGCGTGCTGAGCGGAAACAAAAGTTATTAGACGATAACGCCGCTGCCGTAGCCGAATTAGAAGAGCTCCAGGCTGAATATGCTGAGAGGGAAAGGGAAGCACTCGAACTTAAGACCCAAGCCGAAACTGAAATGCAATTAAAGCAAGAACAGCAACAAAGGGATTTAGATGACGCGCAACGGTTATACGATGAACAAGTTGCGCGCGATCAGGATGCAATGGACGATGCACAGTTTGCATCTGAAACTACGGGTGACGCTGACCAACAGGCGGAGCGTGACGCAGCGTTGGCTTTTGAAATAAGTTCGGAGGAAGAATGGGGAAGAATGACAGAGGCTGAAAAACAAGCCGAACTGGATGCAATCGCGGCATGGAATGCTCAGTCTAAAGCGCGTGAGATCATGCCCTCAGAGTATACGTATGCGTCTTTAGCCACCGAGCGTGAAGAGGAACGCCTGGCCGATCTGGCCAGGCGGCAAACGATATGGGATGAACGGAGCCAGATGCTCGCCGAACAGGCTGCCAAACAGACCGAGATCCTCGAGCAGTGTAAGAAGGATTATCCCTGGTCAGCCAACTACCCGGACTTTTTCGATAAGCCGAAATGGACCAACGCGGAAGGGCTCGCGATGTTAAAACTCAAGGAATCTGGTGATGAAGCCTATTGGGGCACGAAAATGGACTGCTTTGAGAGAGAGCATAAATACTGGAAGTCCACGGGGCAGGACTACTTGAGGACAGTGCAGGCACCGGTTCTCGACGCCGACCTGTTGGCTAATTTTGATGATATAATGGCTGACTACAATGCGTACAAGCAGGGATTTGGCGCGTCTCCCGATTACTCGCCCGGCGCCAGGGATTGCTCCGGAACGGGTCTCTGTTAATAGCTTAGTCGGAGCGCTCGAGGGACTTGGAATCTTCGGCGAGACCCATGGAGTGGAGGCCGTTGTCGACGTAGATGCAGGAGCCGGTGATGCCGGACGCGAGGGGGAGCAGAGGAACGCCGCGGTCTGGCCAATCTCCATGGTGAGAGTCGCTTTTAATTACCAGCTGTGTACGGGCAATTGGACTGACGTCGTGTTTTTTTAACGTAAATAGGTTTGCGAACAACGGGAGCTGAGCCAGGCGAGGGTGTCGCGCACGCGGTCGATGACGTCGCCGCGGAAGAAGAATGGAAGGCTAAATATGGATAAAATCTTACATAAAACACGGACTAAAACTCGCCAAGAGACATACACGAAACCTTACGTATTTAAATTACGTCGTA
>Ga0233438_10001171_pt1 | contig 29694 bp, 40 predicted proteins | sample SI_123_September_FD_182720 | JGI IMG/M metagenome (GOLD analysis project Ga0233438, IMG submission 182720) | Seawater microbial communities from Saanich Inlet, British Columbia, Canada - SI_123_September2016_10_MG | ecosystem: Environmental > Aquatic > Marine > Inlet | place: Canada: British...
TGCAATCACCCTCATTCAAGATCAAGCACTTCTACTCAAGGGTGGTAAACCTGGTCAAGCAAGAATTGTAAAAGGCGTCGATGATTCGACAGCAGATTATCAACTTGGTACAAATCTTGGTGAGTTGTCAAACACCCATCCATTCTCAGTAGATGACTTCATTGCTGTAGAGGATGCCAGCACATCTCCTGCAATTAATGCTGCTTTCTTGTCAGCAGGAACAGTAGGTAAGAAAGTTACTGCAGTAACTTCTAATTCTATTAGTACTGATATTGATTCATCTGCCGCACCTGCAGATTACACTTATGCTTACAGCGGACCTCAAGCAGTAGTCAAGCGTTGTGTAAGTATTGCTGCAACTGGTAACGCAATCGTCGTTGAAGAAGTACAAGTTGTAGGCGGTTAATATGGCGCAAGGTTTTGCATCAGATATTCCACCTGCCCTTAATGGCACCGCTAAGAAATACATTAGAGGTATGATGAAGGGTAAGCACAGGTGGAATAAACTCTATGGAAATCGCTCCAAAGAGGTGATGCATAAGACTGCAAACAAAATGGCTATGGGAGAGATGTCTAAAATGCCACCAACATACAAAGATGTATTTGGAGAAGCAAACAAGTCTGGAGATAATTCTCTTCGCGACTGGTTTGGTAAGAGTAAATCATCTGATGGAACACCTGGTTGGGTACAACTTGGTGGTAAGTATGCAGGAAAACCTTGTGCAAAGCAACCTGGTCAGACTACTAAACCTAAATGTGGGTCTAGTAAGATGAAAAGGAACCTAAATAAAGGCGAAGAGGAAGCAGCATTCCGTCGCAAAAATGCTGAAGACCCAAATCCAGATAGAAAAGGGAAGGCAAAAAACGTGAAGACAGAAGAAAATATGCTAGAGCGTGCCGATATGTGGCATCCCGATCCTGAGAAGGATAAGAAACTGGGTGGTCCTGGTGCTAATGCTCGTGCCCGTGAAGATGGTGCTAGTTCTAAACCAAAACCTAAGGAAGATCCTAAGAAACTGAAGAAGGGTGAGTCCTACATGGACTACTCCAAACGTCAGAAGGCATCAAGGCAAAAGTCTGGTACTGCTGCTAGCAGATTAGCAGCGAAAGGTGCTAAGACTGGATCTGGTGCAAAACCAAAAGAGCGTAAGCGCGACAAGATTGGCAGAGCACTTGGCAATGCACTAGATCGTGTTGCTGGTATTAAGAAAGAAGAATTTGTAAATGAAGAAGGCAAGAAAGATGCTTGCTATAAGAAAGTAAAAGCAAGTGCAAAGGTTTGGCCTTCTGCATATGCTAGTGGTAGATTAGTCCAGTGCCGTAAGAAGGGTGCTGCTAGTTATGGTAATAAGTCTGAAGGAATGTCATTCCAACAGTTTCAAGAGAAGTGTTGGCAGGGATATAAGCGTGTTGGTATGAAGAAAAAAGGTAATAAGATGGTTCCTAATTGTGTCCCAGAAGAAGTGCAAACCGAAGGAGCAGCCTGGACAAAAAAGTCAGGAAAGAACTCCGAAGGAGGACTTAACGAAAAAGGACGAAAGTCTTATGAAAAGGAAAATCCAGGATCTGACCTTAAAGCACCAAGCAAGAAGGTTGGAAATCCCAGGAGGGCATCCTTCTGCGCTAGAATGAAGGGCATGAGAAAGAGACAGAAACCTTCTAACAACACTGGAGATGACCGTCTGTCGAAGTCATTGCGTGCTTGGAATTGCTGATCAATTGACAAATTGCATCACTGTGTTACAATAAATAGGTAAAACTATACCACGAGGATACTGCAGCAATGACTGATCCAAAAGAAGTCTCATCTTTTTCTATGGAAAGAAAAGAGTGTGAGAAGTGTGGTGCTGTTTGGTTAAATGGGCAGCACATGTGGACTGGTACTGGAAAGACGGGGAATGAATTAGATCTTGCTGGTTTGGTTTGCAACAATATTAGTAGAGAAAATCCAGATTATAATAAGTGTATTAACTCCAAGAGGGGTGAAATTGGTGGTCAAACTTGGGAGTATAGAAGAGGATATGTTGAGGGTCAATTGGATGGTCTGATGAAGAAGTCAGCGATGCCTGACAGTTAAAAGACATGCATTAAAAGTCTAGTCATAGATAGTGTAGTTACAGTTTTTTTTATGAAAATTTTAATTGCTTTGATTGCATCATTCTTTATCGCTTTACCTGCATGGGCGGTAGATGTATCGATGGGTGCTGGTGGCAATTTAGTATTTGAACCGAATGAGATTACAATCTCTGCAGGTGATACTGTGCATTTTATTAATCAAGCACTACCTCCTCACAACATTATTGTTGAGGCACGTCCAGATCTCTCTAGAGAATCATTACTATTTGCTCCAGGAGAAACACAAGACGTTGTATTTGCTGACGCAGGGGACTATAATTTCTTTTGTGGTCCTCACCAGGGCGCTGGCATGACTGGCGTTGTTCACGTAAATTGAGTTAATTAAATGAAAGTTGGAATGATTGGTCTAGGTCGTACTGGCGAAGGTATGGCTCGCCGTATGATTGAGAAAGGGATTGAAGTTTGGGGTTACAGTAGTACTAACTATGAGAATGCCTGTGGTCAATATGAAGCAGGACATATTAGTGGATGTGTAACTTCACTAGAGTATCTTGTCCAAGCAGTTAAATCTGACCGCAACCAATATACTAGTGCTGGGAGAATTCCTGGTATCTTTCAAATTACACTCCCAGAAGTAAAGGTAGAAGACACACTTGATGAGTTACTACCATTACTTGAGGGGGGTGATATTATTATTGATCATAGCACCATTGACATCTCAAAATGTCAGGAACTAGAAAAGTATTGTAGTAAGTTAGGTATCTCATATATCTTCTCTGGAGTATATGGGGCAACCCATGCTGTCAATGCATGTTCTAAAATTTTCCAATCGCTATCACCAGGTAATGCCACACGAATTTGATCCATGCGAAGCACCTGTAGAAGGTGAAGTTGATAAGTGGGGGTTTACTATTAAACCTACTATTAGTGATGATGAATTAATTCTTATGTGTCTTAAGAATGCTCCTTGTGGTAGTGATAGAAAACAGGCAATAAAGTTAATTAAAATTTACGAGGAAAAAATCAATGACTTTATCTGATGTCTTACTTTTCGGATCACTACCATTCATATGTGCCACCATTTATTTCGGGCACAGAAGAGGTGAGAATGTCTATTATGAAAGTGACAAATATGACGGAAATGGAACAGCGCATTAAGATGAGACATGCGTTCGCCATGTCATCATTTGCTAGAATGTTCACCCCAAACAGATTAACAAGTGAAATGAGGAGTCTTTGTCATGAATGGTCTAAGATTGAAGAACAACCACCTACAGGTGATTTGTATCAAGTAGATCGTTATTTTTTAGAACTTTGGAAAACATGGTCATTGAAATCGGCATTATAGTAATCTATTGTTTATTTGGATTAATTCTATTCACCTTATCGGTTTTACAAGAATGATGTTGCAATTTGCTAGGTTTTGTGGGACTGTACTTAACAACCCATATGGATTAGGAATCATGGCATGGTGCCTCGTTTTCGTTCCCATTATAGGAATGTGGGCAGTTCACAAATATGATTGGCAACATTGGGAACCTTTCAAAAAATGAATTTATTATTACGACCTCTAGATAATGTTGCTGATCCTGTGTGGTCAGTGATTATATGTGTGATACTAGCAGTTGCTGGTGCTTTGTTTGTAGTCATATACATACTAAGAGAAGCATTTGCAGAGTTAGAAAATGGGAGCAATGACACCACCGAGCAGGAAGAGCTGCTACAACTTCAGAGTAACGGAGATTAATCGTGTTCTTGATGGTGACACTATTGACGTTACAATTGATCTCGGGTTTGATTTATACAAGAAAGAAAGAGTTAGAGTTGCAGGAGTTGATACGCCAGAGAAAAGGACGAAGAACTTAGAGGAGAAAGCTCTTGGAATCGAAGCAACCAACTGGATGAAAGAAAAACTAGAAGGTGCTATTGCTGGTGAAGATGAGTTATCTGTCAGAACTGAGTTAGTTGGTGGTCAGGGTAAGTATGGTCGCCTTCTTGGTTGGTTGTATATCGGAGATGAAGAATTGTCTCTCAATGAGCAAATGATCGAGGAGGGTTATGCTCACGCTTATGATGGTGGAACCAAGGATATGAACTTAGAAGCACTAAGAGAAATTCGTAGACAGCATGGTACGTTAGTAGAATGATGAGTGGATTATTTGTATTTGGATTTATGATATTGATTACAATAGGAATGGAAATGACTTGGCCTGTGAAGAATAACAAATGAGTACAACTGAACAGTATCTTGGTAATCCCAATCTAAAGAAAGCAAACGTCGCTACAGAGTTTTCTCCTGAAGAAGTGCAGGAGTATCTTAAGTGTGCGGATGATCCTGTATATTTCATTCAGACATATATTAGAATTGTTTCTCTGGATAGGGGTTTGATTCCTTTTGACATGTATGATTTTCAGGTTGATATGACCAGAAAGTTTCATGACAATAGATTTAATATTGCCAAGTTGCCTCGTCAGTCTGGTAAGTCTACTATCGTTACTTCATACCTTCTCTGGTATGTTCTTTTTAATGCGAATGTTAATGTCGCAATCCTAGCAAACAAAGCAGCAACCTCCCGCGAGATGCTGCAGAGATTACAACTTAGTTATGAAAACCTCCCAAAATGGCTCCAGCAAGGTATCCTCCAATGGAACAGGGGCAGTCTGGAATTGGAGAACGGCAGTAAAATCATGGCTGCCTCTACTAGTTCTAGTGCCGTCAGGGGCATGTCTTTTAATGTCATATTTCTGGACGAGTTCGCGTTTGTTCCGAACCATATTGCTGACCAGTTCTTTTCATCTGTCTATCCTACTATATCTTCTGGTAAAAGCACAAAGGTAATTATCATCTCCACGCCACACGGGATGAATATGTTCTACAAGTTATGGCATGATTCCGAGAGAGGTAAGAATGAATATATACCAACAGAAGTTCATTGGTCTGCTGTTCCTGGTAGAGATACTGCGTGGAAAGAACAGACTATCAAGAACACTTCAGAACAACAGTTCAAGGTTGAGTTTGAATGTGAGTTCCTTGGTTCTGTTGATACCCTGATTAGTCCTAGTAAGTTGAGGACTATGCCGTACATAGATCCCATTGCACAGAACAAAGGACTTGCAATTTATAAACGTGTTGAACCTGAACATAATTATATCATAACAGTTGACGTTGCTCGTGGCACAAGTCAAGATTACTCGGCGTTTTGTGTTATGGATACTACGACAGTACCATATGAACTAGTTGCTAGATATAGGAATAATGAAATCAAACCTATCATCTTCCCCAATGTTATTATAGATGTGGCGAGAAATTATAACTATGCGTATATTTTATGTGAGGTAAATGATATTGGTGGACAGGTTGCAGATATTATCCAGTTTGATTTAGAGTATGAAAATCTTCTGATGGTAGCAATGCGTGGTCGTGCTGGTCAACAACTTGGTCAAGGTTTCTCTGGAAAGAAAACACAACTGGGTGTCAAGATGTCTAGTGCGGTTAAGCAGGTTGGATGCTCTAATCTTAAAGCATTGATTGAGGAAGACAAACTCATCATTCCTGATTATGAAACTATTGCAGAACTAACTACTTTTATTGTTAAAGGTCAATCATTTGCTGCAGAAGATGGATGTAATGATGACCTTGCTATGTGTCTTGTCATTTTTGCCTGGATGGCGATGCAAGAATACTTTAAACAGATGCACGATAATGATATAAGACAACGTATCTATGATGACCAAAGAGAAAATATTGAACAGGATATGGCACCGTTTGGATTTATGTCAGACGGATTAGAAGATGATCATATTATTGATGCTCAGGGTGAGGTGTGGCAGGTTGCGGAATACGGCGATAAATCCTATATGTGGGAGTTTAGGTAAGGTTTCAAAAATATAAATAATCTTAGACAACCGATGTTGAAATCACCTAGGAGCATTTAAACATGGCAGCCAACCAATCCTCGCCAGGGGTAGTCTTTCAGGAAAGAGACCTGACGACTATCACAACACTATCGACCGCTAATGTCGGTCTACTTGCAGCACCATTTGCTGATGGTCCAGTAGAGCAAATTGTAGAAATTGCTAATGAGAGAGAACTTGCCAATGTTTTTGGTAAGCCAAATGAAAATAACTATGAGTATTGGTTTACTGCATCGCAGTTCCTTGCTTATGGCGGAACACTGAAGACTGTTCGCGTTGCATCATCTTCTCTTAAAAACGGAATATTTGATCACACTGGTTCTGTTGATACCATTCTGATTAAAAACTTGGACGAGTATGAGGGAACTCATGAAACGTCTGGTAGCAATACCTTTACTTGGGCAGCAAGAACTCCTGGTTCTTTAGGTAACTCCATCGGTATTTTTGTAACCGACGCTGGTGCAGATCAAATTTTGGCGCTTACTGCTCCTTCAACTGGTAACGAGCATGAGTTTGTTGCTGATGAAGCAGTAACTGCTACATCTGGTGCCGCAGGTAAAGTCTTCAAGTACAGCATTGTTCTGTCGATTGATACCATTGTTGGTTCTTTCTCTCCAGGAGTAGCAACTACCATTAATATTAGTGGTTCTGAAGAATCAGTTACTGTTCTTTCATACGATGCTCCTAATAAGAAACTGGAAATTGCTCTTCCTGGTGGCGGTGTTACTGGCATTCTTGGTGATGGTCAAGTAATTACTCAGGGAACTAATACTGCAGCAATTGATACAACGATTAGTCGTCGTCTGTTCGTTGGTTTAGACAACGGTAGTATTGAATTCGCTGCTTCTGATAGCGTTGCAGATACCAACTCAACTGCAGTTGTAGCTACATCTGTAGTCGATGAGTATACAGAGCGTGAGTATCTTCCTGGTTTGAAGTGGATTAATGTTGCTGGTCGTCCTACTACTACTAATTGGACATCTAATGCTGGCGGTAGTAATGATGAACTGCATGTTTTAGTTCTTGACATTGATGGTAAAATTACTGGCACAACTGGTGCTGTACTTGAACGTTTCATTGGTCTTTCTAAAGCAAGTGATGCTAAGACAACCATTGGCGAAACTAACTATTACGCCACTGTTATTAAGCAGCGTTCTCAGTATATTTACTGGGGATCTCATGAGACTCAAGTATTCGCTGCAACTGCTACAGCAGCTGATGGTAACTGGGGTCTGACTGCATCATCCAGATACTTTAATCGTCTTCGTAGTGCTGCTGGTACTACATCGTATCCTACTAATGCAATTACATTAAATAGTACGAATAACGCCACCTACTACTATCGTCTTACTTCTGGTGCTGACTACGCTACTGGTGCTGGTCAATATACTGTCACTAATACCGATTTGGTAAGTGCGTATGAATTAGGAGAAGATCCTGAATCCCAAGTTGTAGATTTCATCTTAACAGGTCCTTCTGGTGCTGATGATTCAGCTGCAATTGCTAAGATTACTTCGCTGGTAAATATTGCCGAAGAGCGTCGTGACTGCATGTTGTTTGTATCTCCCCGCAGAGGTAACATTGTTGGTGTAAGTAGTGCTACTACTGCTACCGATAACATCATCGATTTCTTCAATCAGTTACCTAGTTCTTCTTACGTAGCATTTGATTCTGGTTATAAGTACATCTACGATAAGTACAATGATGTCTATCGTTATGTTCCTTGTAACGGTGACGTTGCTGGTCTTTGCTTGCAGACAACCGAAGTCGCAGAACCTTGGTTCTCTCCTGCTGGTTTCCAACGTGGTAACTTGAGAAATGCAATTAAACTTGCATTTACTCCCACCAAGTCTCAACGTGATCGTCTCTATGGTGCTCGCGTTAACCCGATTGTTTCCTTCCCTGGTCAAGGTGTTGTTCTTTACGGAGACAAGACTGCTCTCGGATTTGCTTCTGCATTCGATAGAATCAACGTTCGTCGTTTGTTCTTGACTCTGGAGAGAGTTATTAGTGGTGCTGCTAAGTCACAACTGTTTGAACAGAATGATGAATCACAGCGTTCACTCTTCCTGAACATTGTCGAACCTTATCTGCGCGATGTTCAAGGTCGTCGTGGTGTTACTGACTTCCTTGTCAAGTGTGACACTGACAACAACCCTCCTGAAGCCGTTGATCGTGGTGAGTTCTATGCAGAAATCTTCGTAAAACCAACCCGTACAATCAACTATATCACACTGACGTTTGTTGCAACCAGAACTGGTGTTGCATTTACTGAAGTTGCTTCCTGATAAAAACTAACATAATTAGGAGACCCTACGGGGTCTCTTTTTTTTGTCTGAAAATATTGTTTCTAATAAATACTAGCGACGGAGACACTGAGCATAAAAACCATGGCAAAAAGAGGAACAATTGACGATTTTAAAGCAAATGTCGTAGCGGATTTTGCACGTCCCAATCTATTCCAAGTAGACCTCAACTTTCCTACTGGAATCATCAACAATTCAGCATTGATTGAACTTGGTAAGTTTACTGTTCGTGCAGCAAATCTTCCTGCTTCTAACATCGGTGTTATTGAAGTTCCTTTCAGAGGAAGAGTCCTGAAGATTGCAGGCGATAGAACGTTTGAACCCTGGACTATCACTGTTCAGAACGATAGTAGATTTGTGTTGCGTGATGCATTTGAAATCTGGGCATCCAGTATTCAAGCATACAACGAGAACTTTACTTCTGCTGCTGGTCTTGGTGATCAAGATGACGCAACAGGTTACTTCGCTGACATGACTGTTCACCAGTTAGCACGCGATGTTAAAGATGGCGACCAACCCAAAATTCTTAAGTCTTACAGATTCTATAACGTATTCCCCAGCAATATTGCTGCAATCGATCTTGATTTCGGTAGCAATGATGCGATTGAAGAGTTTACTGTTGAACTTCAGACTCAATATTGGACTCCTGTTAATGCCAATTCCTAATGGTTGATAAATAGAACAGGACCAATAACTCAAGAATATAATGTCTCAGCTCTTCGGTTTTTCACTGGAAAGAGCAAAGAAGGTCCCCAAGGGGCCTTCTTTTGTTCAGAAGGATAACATGGATGGTTCGCAACCTATTGTAGGTGGCGGATACTATGGATACTCCATCGATATTGATGGTACTGTCCGTAATGAATACGAACTAATTTCTCGTTACAGAGAAATGGTTCTACAACCAGAGTGCGATAGTGCAGTTGACGATATTGTCAACGAGACTATTTGCGGAAACTTTGATGATGTACCTGTTGAGTTAGAACTTTCCAACTTGAAGGTATCAGATAAAATTAAAAAATTAATGCGTCAAGAATTTTCGGAAGTTCTCCGTCTTCTTGATTTTGAAAATCGTTCTTACGAAATCTTTCGTAGGTGGTATGTTGATGGAAGACTATTTTATCATAAAATTATTGACCCTAAAAATCCTGCTGACGGGTTGTTGGAACTTCGTTTTATCGATCCTCGTAAGATTCGTAAGGTTACTGAGTATGAGCAGAAGAAACCTGAGCAATTACGTGGAACAGATTTAAATACTCAACTGACACAAAAGTCGGCAGAATATTTCTTATACAATCCAAAGGGATTAAAGAACTCGACTAATCAGGGTATGAAAATTACTACTGATTCTATCACATATTGCCACTCTGGAATTCAAGACTTAAACAAAAACATGACTCTTAGTCACCTGAATAAGGCGATTAAGGCAGTCAACCAACTGAGAATGATTGAAGATTCTCTGGTCATCTATCGTTTAAGTAGAGCACCAGAACGTAGAATTTTCTACATTGATGTTGGTAATCTTCCTAAGAACAAAGCGGAGCAATACCTCCGTGAAGTTATGGGACGCTATCGTAATAAGATGGTTTACGATGCAAACACTGGTGAGATTAAAGACGACAAGAAGTTTATGTCCATGATGGAAGACTTCTGGTTACCTAGACGCGAAGGTGGTCGTGGTACAGAAATCTCCACACTCCCTGGTGGTCAGAACCTTGGAGAACTGGAAGACGTTAAGTATTTCCAGAAGAAACTCTACAAAGCACTCAACGTTCCTGGTTCACGTTTAGAAACAGAAACGACTTTCAACATTGGTCGTGCTGCTGAAATTACTCGTGATGAAGTTAAGTTCCAGAAGTTTATTGCTAGATTGCGTAAGCGTTTCTCAGAACTGTTCATTGATTTACTAAAAACTCAACTCATTCTAAAGGGTGTTATTACATTAGAAGAGTGGGAAGAGATGAAAACTCATATCCAATTTGATTATATTGCGGATAACTACTTCACAGAACTGAAGGAGATTGAAATTCGTAATGAGCGCATGAATCAAATTAACGTTATGGATCCCTACGTTGGTAAATATTTCTCTGTCGAATATATGCGTCGTCAGGTTCTCAAGCAAACTGAGCAGGAGATAATGGAAATTGACGAGCAAATCGCCTCTGAAATGGAAGCAGGTATTATTGCTGATCCTGCAGCGGAAATGGATCCTGCTATGGATACTGGCGTTGAAGGAGCAGGAGGAGCACCAGCAGCAGAGGTAGCATCCAACGAAGAATCCGCACCTGAACCTAGTGATGTACGTAGGGGAGAATTCTAATCTACTAAATAATAGGACAGTGGGAACATTATTATGCCTAGTGATATTGCAAAACAAATCGTTCAACAAATTTATAGTAACGATAAAGCAGCAGCAATAGATTCAATGAATGATGCATTAGCTGCTTCTACATATGATGCTATCCAACAGCAAAAAGTTAATTTTGCTAAACAGATGGGATTTGAGTTGGATGATACTGGTCAGAAAACTGCAGATGAAGTTGCGGATCAAATTCCCGACAACACTGAAGTAGCCCAAGAAGTTGAAGTTGATGAACGCCAACCTCACGAACCACCTACTGAAGAACAATAAGAGGAACCTGTAACCGATGAAACTGATAGCTGAAGAAATCACATCTGTTGACTTTATCACTGAAGCAACTGAAGATGGTAAAAAGAATCACTTTATTGAAGGTATCTTTTTGCAAGCCGAAGTAGAAAATCGCAACAATCGTAAGTATATGTTTAAAACATTACAACGCGAAGTTGCTAAATATGATGAAAACTTTATTCAAAAAGGGCGGGCCCTTGGTGAATTAGGTCATCCCGATGGTCCTTCTATCAACTTAGATAGAGTATCACACAAGATTGAATCTCTCAAAGAAGATGGAAACAACTTCATTGGTAGAGCAAAAATCCTTGATACTCCTATGGGGAACATTGCTAAGAGTCTTATCGGAGAAGGTGTCAGACTTGGCGTTTCTTCAAGAGGTATGGGTTCTTTAATTAAAAGGGAAGGATGTAGTATCGTTGCAGACGACTTCATGCTTGCCACTGCTGCTGATATTGTAGCAGATCCTTCTGCTCCTGATGCATTTGTTGATGGAATTATGGAAGGAAAGGAATGGGTTTGGGATAATGGCATCCTCAAAGAGGCTGCAATTGCTCAAATCAAAACTGAAATTGATCAAGCAACTCTTATTAACTTGCAGGAACGAAAAGTTTCCGCGTTTTCCCAGTTTCTTAAGAGTCTGTAATTTATAAATAAATAAAGACAACGCTAATGCATAACGGAGTTCAAACAAATGGCTGAGACCTCACTCGATAAAGAGTTAGATAACATGGAAGAAGTGACCGAAGGTTCTAACGCAGTTACTAAAGATGCCAAACCTGGCGAGAAGATTAATACTTCTGGCGGTGGTGCAGCAAAAGTAGTTGATGTTACCTCGGATTCCATGGAAGGTGCAAAGGGCACCAAAAATGCAGGAGCATCTGCTGCTAAGACAGTAGGTAAAGCACCTGTTCCTGGCACCAAGCCAAGTGACGCATCTGCTAAAATGGAGGACGTAGAGGAAGATGGCGAAGAAACGATCGCTGAAGCCGAGTACGACTTTACTGAAGATGTTGACGCTCTTGTCGCTGGTGAAGAACTCTCAGAAGAGTTCCGTTTAAAAGCAGCAACTATTTTTGAAGCGGCAGTAACCTCTAAGGTTAATGCTGAAGTTGCAGCGTTACAAGAAGCATTTGAATCTACACTGACTGAAGAAGTCGAAAAGATTCAAACAGAATTGGCCGAGAAGGTAGACGATTACCTCACTTATGCCGCTGAATCATGGATGAAAGAAAATTCTCTCCAGATTGAGCATGGCATTAAGACTGAGATGGCAGAGTCTTTCTTCAACGGCCTAAAAGGTCTTTTCTTAGAGCACAACTTTACGGTGCCCGAAGAAAAGTTCAACCTGCTTGACGGCATGGTTGAAGAGATTGATGATATGGAAGCTAAACTCAACGAGCAAATCGACGCTAACGTCTCCTTGAATAAGAGAATTGGCGAGTTTGTCAAAATGGAAATTGTGAACGAATGCGCTACTGGTCTTGCCGAAACCCAAAAGGAAAGGCTTCACCAACTAGCAGAGGGTGTTGAGTTTGAAACTGAAGAAGACTTTCAACAGAAGGTCGAAACGATTAAGGAATCCTACTTCACTAGAAAGGCTGAACTTGCAGAGTCTGTAAGCGACCCCAGTGTAGAAGCAGCGGAACCCCTTGTCGAAGAAACAACGAGCGGCTCGATGTCGAAATACGTCGATGCAATTGCCCGTTGGTCCAAATAATTGTAAACTCTATCTACTAAAACTGGAAATTAAAATGTCTATTAAACACCTCCAGGAGAAGTGGGCACCCGTTCTGAATCACGATGCTCTTCCTGAGATCACCGATTCCCACAAGCGCGGCGTTGTTGCACAACTCCTTGAAAACCAAGAAAGAGCACAAGTTGAAGAGTCCCAGATTCTTAACGAAACTCTCCAAACAACTGGCTACACTGGTGGCGCTACAGCAACTGGTCCTGTTGCAGGTTTCGACCCTGTACTGATCAGCCTCATCCGTCGCTCCATGCCTCAGCTTATCGCTTATGATATTGCTGGCGTTCAACCGATGACTGGTCCTACTGGACTTATCTTCGCAATGCGTACCAACTACGGTAGCGAGCGTGCTCCTGCTGCATCTGGTTACGACGAAGCATTCTTCAACGAGCCTAACGCTGGTTTCGCTGGCGGTCCTGGTGCATACGATCCTGGCGCTTCTGACGCCACCAACGATGCCCAAGGCAACAACCCTGCACTTCTCAACGATTCCCCTGCTGGAACCTATGAGCAAGCAGACGACGCCACTGGCATGTCCACGGCAACTGTTGAAGCACTTGATGATTCTTCAAGCAGCACGGCATTCCGTGAGATGGGTTTCTCCATCGAGAAGGTTACAGTAACTGCTCGTGCTCGCGCCCTGAAGGCTGAGTACAGTTTAGAACTGGCACAAGACCTCAAGGCAATTCATGGTTTGGATGCCGAGCAAGAGCTCAGCAACATCCTCTCCACTGAGATCCTTGCTGAAATCAACCGTGAGGTTGTTCGTACCGTCTACACAAACGCTGTTGCTGGTGCTCAGAACAATACCGCTACTGCTGGTATCTTTGACCTTGACGTTGACTCCAACGGTCGCTGGTCTGTTGAGAAGTTCAAAGGACTTCTGTTCCAAATCGAGCGCGATTCTAACGCTATCGGACAGCAAACTCGTCGTGGCAAGGGCAACATCCTGATCTGTTCTGCCGACGTTGCTTCTGCACTGGGCATGGCTGGTGTACTTGACTACACTCCTGCTCTTGCTGGTAACAACGGTCTTGCAGGTGTTGATGATACCTCCAGCACACTGGTTGGTACTCTCAACGGCAAGATCAAGGTCTATGTTGATCCTTACTCTGCTAACGTTGCTGACAAGCACTTCTACGTTGCTGGTTATAAGGGCACTTCACCTTATGACGCTGGTCTGTTCTATTGCCCATACGTTCCTCTTCAGCAGGTTCGTGCAATCAACCCTGACACCTTCCAACCAAAAATTGGATTCAAGACTCGCTACGGCATGGTCTCCAATCCTTTCTCTGGTGGTCTTACCCAAGGCAGTGGCGCTCTTACCGCCAACGCTAACAAGTACTACCGTCGTGTACAGGTTACGAACCTTATGTGATCCATCAGGATACACAACTACTGGACCCTTCGGGGTCCTTTTTTTATGCCTAGGTATAAGTTAGTAGGCAATAATATTCGTTGCATAAAGTCAGTAATTCCTGACATACTAACCTAGATAGTATAGAATTACGAGGTGAACAAATGACCCCAAATTTGAACTACATTATGAATCGCAGTTACACACAGAAAAACCATGAACAATCTCGCTTCTAGAAATCAATTATACGAATGGTCACACTTTGAGGATTCTACCGAATTAGAAAAAATAAACGATTACTACGAATGTCTAATTGAATGTACCGATACGCACCAAGCATCATGTAAACGAATCTGTAAGGAAGTGCTTATGTAAATTGCATACATACTATACCGTGTGAAGGAAGTATAAGGAGGTCCAATATGGACCTCTTTTTTTGCACCTAAATACTATTGTTGAATATCGGAATTGAATGGCCAATTGGTACGAAGACCAAATTACAAATAGAAATTTTCTTTCTCCTATTGGATTTTTGTTTATCCTTGATAAGGCACAGAAAGTTTCATTTTTATGTCAGAAAGCAGAGATTCCAACCATCCAACTAGGAGATGTTCAGATTCCAACTAGAGGATTGGTTCCTATTCCAGTAGAAGGGAACATGAGATATAGTGATTTCAGTATTGAATTTATTGTAGATGAAGACCTTGAAAACTATATGCAAATTCATAATTGGATGCGAGCATTAGGTACTCCCCAAGAACTTAAAGAAAGAAAAGTTTGGAGAGAGAAGCATGCACTTACCGCAACTCAAGATCCAAGATTTTCAGATGCAACACTTCAAGTTTTAAACAATAACAATATTGCAAACTTTGATGTTGTCTTTAAAGATTTATTCCCATCAGACTTATCTACACTAGCATTTGATGTTACTGGGAGTGATAATGATTACTTTACAGCAACGGCAACATTTAAGTATACTCTATATGAAATCAGAAACGTCAACAGTCAGACTAGAAGATGAATAGTTGGAAGACAAGAGCATTAGCAGACCCCAATTTAAAATACAAATATGCTAGACTAATAATGAACGGACCCAAGTCCTTATCACAGGCTTGGATTTTACAAGGACTTAAATTTAAATATTGTCATGAATTTGGAAACACTACAGGAACAGTGGAGAACGGATTGTAAACTAGATGATGATTTGCATGACAATGACTCTATAGCAATTCCACAACTTCATATGAAATATATGGAGTTTCATAATATGTTTTCTCTTATGAAAAAGGAGAGGGCGATTGAAATGAAACGTCTCATTAAAGATAAATGGTTGTATTACAAAGGTAAAGCACCCTCAACCATATACAAAGAGATGCCGTTTGATCTCAAACTTACAACTAAAGAAGAAATCTCAATGTTCATCGAAGCAGATGAAGAGATTGGAAAACTACAATTTAAAATAGACTATATAGAGCAAGTCCTCTTCTTTCTAGATGGTGTGCTGCGGATGATTAACAACCGTACATATCATATTAAAAATGCTATTGAATGGAAAAGGTTTCAATCTGGTATGTAATGAATTACGGTCTATATTATAAAGAAGTTTCTTTTAATCGCCAGTCGATGCAGGTAGTCAATACTGCATTAACTGGCAGTTCTTTTAAGTGGGAAGATGGTCGGTTGTACGACCAAAGAAATGAAACAAAACGAAAATCTAAAATAGCATGGGTAAAAGACGAGCAGTTATATATCATGCTACTGAAGATGGTCAAGCAGGTTAATAGAAACGCTGGATGGAACTTTAATATTACTGGAGTTGAACCTATTCAATATGGATTATATGAACCAGGAGGTACATATAATTGGCACGTAGATCAACACCCAAGACCTGTTAGAGGTAACGTAAGAAAGATTAGTATGTCACTCTTCCTAAACGATGACTACGAGGGAGGGGAGTTTGATTTGGAGATATATAGTCCAGGGGTAGAACCTAGGTATAAATCGTTTAAAACAAAACCAGGAACTGCCGTCTTTTTTCAAGGTGATCAATGGCACAGGGTTAGACCTGTATCATCAGGATTGCGTAAATCTCTTGTAGCATGGTTTTATGGACCTCCGTATTCGTAAAAAGAATGAAGTTTATCTTAAGATTGAGGCAGAACCTCACATTAATTATGAACTAGCAGATTATTTTTGTTTTGAAGTTGAGTCTGCAAAGTATATGCAGAAGCAACGCCGTTGGAAAGGGTGGGACGGAAAGATTCGTTTATACTCACCTGCAACAGGAGAAATCTATTGTGGTCTCTTAGACTATCTTTTAGAGTGGGCAGATGAAAAGAAGTACAAATATAAATTTGATGACTGTAAGTTCTTTGGTCACCCATTAGAACAGAATGAGATGATCACTCCTCGGGGCGTTGCAGGTTTTGTAAAATCTCTTCGCTTACCATATCCCGTTCGGGATTATCAATATAAAGCAATATACGAGGCACTAAAATATAATAGGCGACTTTTATTGTCACCAACAGCTTCTGGAAAGTCTCTGATGATTTATGCATTAGTACGCTTTCATGCAAATGCAGACAGAAATATTTTAATTGTTGTTCCAACTACATCTCTAGTAGAGCAGATGTACAAGGACTTTCATGAATACGGATGGATGTGTGCCGAAAACTGCCACAAAATATATGCGGGGGCAGAAAAATATACGGACCATCAGGTGGTAATTACCACTTGGCAATCTATCTATAAGGAACCTCGTAAGTGGTTTGACAGGTTCGATGTAGTCATCGGTGACGAGGCACACCTTTTCAAAGCTAAATCTCTTACGTCTCTGATGGGTAAGTTGCATGAATGTAAATATCGTATTGGATTTACAGGAACTCTTGACGGTGCAAATGTCAATCAGTTAGTTCTGGAAGGTGTGTTCGGTAGATGCTCACAAGTGACACGAACTGCACAATTAATGCAAGAAGGGCATGTTGCTAAGTTGAAGGTAAAGATTGTTCTATTGAAGCATGAAGAGAAACTGTTTGAAGGTTATCAAGATGAGATCGGATATCTTGTAGAACATGAAGGTAGAAATAAATTTATTCGCAATCTTGCCTGTGATTTAAAGGGAAACACTCTAGTCCTTTTCAACTATGTAGAACGCCATGGAGTGCCTCTTTACGAGATGATAAATAGTTACACCGAAAGACCAGTACATTTCGTACATGGTGGAGTAGATGTTAATGACCGTGAAGACATCAGACTATTAACCGAACAATCTGATAATGCCATCATCGTTGCTTCATATGGTACGTTTTCTACAGGAATCAACATCAAAAGATTACACAACGTTATCTTCGCAAGTCCTTCAAAGTCCAGAGTTCGCAACCTACAATCTATTGGTCGTGTTCTAAGGAAAGGCGAAAATAAATCTCAAGCAACGTTATACGACCTTGCAGATGATATCTCTACTGACAGAGGTAACAACTATACACTCAACCATTTAATGGAAAGAGTTAAAGTCTATAACGAAGAAAAATTTAACTACGAAATCATAGATGTAAAAGTAAAAACTTATGATTAACTACGCAAAACATGATGAAGAATTCCATGCAGTGATCAAACTTCTTAATGGTGAAGAAGTTCTAGGTAAAGCAGTTCTCACTGAAGATGCAGGTGAAAGTCTGTGCTTCATTTCTAGACCTGTACAAATACAAAGTGTAACCAAAGAACTTCCTGATGGTAAAATTATCAAGGGAATGGGATTTGCTGAATGGATGCAACTTTCTGATGAAGACTTTTTTATTATTAGAGAGAAAGATATCGTTGCCGTTGCTTCTATGAGCAAAGCGGTTCAAATGATGTATCAATCTTATATTGATGATGAAGAAGATCTTACAGAGAGTGTCAGACAAAAAAACTTAAGAGAGAATAAACTTCATGTAGATCCTGATACCAAAATGGGTTATCTAGGAAAGATTAATGAAGCAAGAAAACTCTTTGAAAGAATCTATAAGAGCTAGATCAACCTCTGAACCCTTACAGTGTTATTCTACAGGCATTTGACAAACTTGTCAAGTGTGTTATAATGTATATAAAGTAAAGTACATATGAAACCTTCTAAAAAACAACACTACGTAAACAACCAAGATTTTTTGGAAGCAATCATAGTGTACAAATCAAAAGTAAAAATCGCTAAAGAGAAAGGTCTTCCTAAACCTAGAGTGAATAATTATATTGGTGGATGCTTTTTAAAGATCGCAACTCATCTCTCATATCGTCCTAACTTTATTAACTACATGTATAAAGATGATATGGTATGTGATGGTATTGAAAACTGTATTCAATACATAGATAACTTTGATCCAGAAAAATCAAGAAACCCCTTTGCATATTTTACTCAAATTGTATATTATGCTTTCTTAAGAAGAATTGCAAAAGAGAAAAAGCAACTAGAAATCAAGGATAAAATTCTTGAGAAGTCTGGATATGACCATGTATTTACTGTTGACGGCGACGTAGATTCAGGGTATAATCAAATCAAATCTCGTGTAGAAATAAATTCCAAACGATGACTAAGAAAAATGATCGGGAACGACTGCAAGATGCAGTTCAAAGAGATAGTCCCTGTAGAGATGACAATGAGCGCGGTTACTGGCGCAAGAGACTTCGTGATTTAGAACCTAAGAATGAAAATCCTTCTGATAACTGATCAACACTTTGGTGTTCGTAATGACAATCAAAATTTCATCGATCACTATAAAAGATTTTATGGTGAAGTAGTTCTCCCATACATTGATGCACATAACATTAAAGATGTTATTTGTCTGGGTGATACCTTTGACAAGAGACGATCCATTAACTTTATGTCTCTTGAGGCAGCAAAGGACATGTGGTTCACACCTCTCCAAGATAGGGGTGTTACGATGGACATGCTTGTAGGAAATCATGATATTTATTACAAGAATACTCTACGAGTTAACGCCCCAAGTGAGTTACTTGGAGAATACAACAACATCAACGTCATCACAGAACCTACCACTTCTGTTTACGATGGTCTTCCTATACTCCTTCTCCCTTGGATTTGCGATGAAAATCGTGCAGAGGTTCTGGAAAAAGTAGGAACTACTGAAGCAAAAGTATGCATGGGTCATCTTGAACTCAATGGATTTGAGGCACACCCTGGTCATATAATGAATTCGGGTATGGATGTGAATGTCTTTTCTAAATTTAAAAAGGTATTCTCTGGACACTACCATATGAAATCAACCAAGAAAAATGTTACGTATCTTGGTAATCCATATCAGTTGTACTGGAATGATTATGGATGTAAGAGAGGATTCCATGTCTTTGATACGGATACTCTAAAGACATCTTTTTATCGTAATCCATTTGATATTTTTCATAAGTTGTACTATAATGGTGGAGTTACTTTACCCGATGAAAAAAATATTAAAGGAGCATATGTAAAACTTATCGTAGAACAAAAACAAGACTACGCTAAGTTTGATTATGTTGTGAATCAACTTCAAGATATGGGTATTGGTGATTTAAAAATCATCGAAGATCTTAGTATTGAACTTGAATCTGGTAAAGGAGTTCTGGAAACCGAAGATACTATGACTCTTCTAGATAACTACATAGATGAAATAGATTTAAAAGTTAGTAAAACTAATGTTAAATCTGTAATGAGGTCTTTGTATATGGAAGCTTCCGAACTCTAATGTACGTCCTAACAGAAAAAGAAAGCGGTGGAGTATATGCCGCACAAACTAAATCTGGTGTGCAAGCAGTACAAGTCTTTGAAAATGAAGACGATGCTGTCAGATACCATGAGCAATTAAAAGCAGAGAGTTATTTTAAAGAATTGGAAATTCTTGAAGTAGATCCAAAAATAATTGCTTTAAATTGTGAGACTTATGGTTACGCTTTTTCTATCATTAGTTCTGATGAATTAATTATTCCACCTTCAATTTTATGATTACGTTTGAAACTATCCGCTGGAAAAACTTCCTTTCGACAGGAGACCAGTGGACTGAGATTGATTTTTGCGAATCATCCTCAACACTTATTATAGGTTCTAATGGCGCAGGGAAGTCTACTATGTTAGACGCCCTGTGTTTTGCTTTGTTTGGGAAAGCATTTCGTAAAATTAATAAACCCCAACTAGTAAACAGTATTAATGAAAAGGATGCCAAAGTAGAAGTTACCTTTACTATTGGTAAAGATTCTTATCGTGTATTCAGAGCGATTAAACCAAATGCATTTGAACTTTACAAAAATAATAAACTGGTTGACCAGGACGCAGCAACCAAAGACACCCAAAAATATCTTGAGCAATCCGTACTCAAACTTAACTATAAGTCATTTACCCAAGTCGTCATTCTTGGGTCCAGCACCTTTGTTCCCTTCATGCAACTCCCTGCCGCCCATAGACGGGAGGTAATAGAAGATTTGTTAGATATCAATATCTTCTCTAATATGAATAGTCTCTTGAAAGATCGTATTCGTACAGCTCAAAATCAGAGTACTGATTGTGGGCATATGCTTCGCCTAACAAAAGAAAAGGTTGATGGGCAACAGAAGTTAATTAATTCTTTAAAAGAAGTAAATCGAAATCGTCAAGAAGAAAAACGAGATACTTATAATGCAAATGTAGAACGTATTCAAGAACTGCATACACACCATAAATTAAAAAAAGATGAAGTTGTTATCCTAGAAGAGCAAATGGGTGACATCGAATCACAGAAAAAATTTGTTCGTAAACTTCGTCAATGTCAATCAGATAGAAAGTCTGAACTAAAATTGATTGCAAGAAACATGAAGTTCTTTAAGGACCATGATGTTTGTCCTACTTGTAGTCAAGATATAAACACTGAGTTTAAGAAGGAGAAAGTTACTCTGATGTCTTCATCAGGTAAAATTCTTGCAAGTGAGATTGAAGGTTTTACTAAAGATATTACTGATGCAGTAGATGTTGTTACTAAGATGGAGGATACATCTGCTCAACTCTATGAAGTTCGTAGTGACGCATCTGCATTTGAACGAGAGATTGTTCGTGTTGAAATGGAGAATCTTCGTGTTTCAAATGAAATTCTTGAACTTCAAAAGAGTACGCCCAATATTGATCAAGAAGATAATATTTTACTTGAATATCAAAAGGAGCATAGTAAAACTGAGGAGGACTGTTCTGCAGTTAGTATGCAACTAGATGAGTTTCACATTGTTAGTTCTCTTCTTAAAGACTCTGGTATCAAGAGTCAAATTATTAAAAAATATATTCCAATCTTTAATCAACTAATTAACAAGTATCTCCAATCGATGGACTTTTTTGTTAACTTTACACTGGACGAAGAGTTCAATGAAGTTATTAAGAGTCGCTTTAGGGATGAGTTTTCCTATGCATCATTTTCTGAAGGTGAGAAACAGAAGATTGATCTAGCACTGCTCTTTACTTGGCGCGAAGTTGCTCGCATGAAAAATAGTGTTGCTACCAACCTACTCATTCTCGATGAAGTTTTTGATAGTTCTCTTGATTCTTCTGCTACAGCAGAACTCCTGAGTATTCTTAGAAGTCTCGGACACGAAACTAATGTCTTTGTTATCTCACATAAAGGAGACATTCTTGTCGATAAGTTCTTGCGAACACTGAAGTTTGAAAAGATTAATGATTTTTCCAAGATGTCTGATGAGTCATAAATAAACTTGATTGAGGAGAAAACTCTTGCTTTCTACACAGTACAGACTGCGCTTAGAATTTATTTGTAAACGTATCGCAAATAATGATGATGTGAAACTAGATGACATGATCTGGGCACAGAAACTTGCAAAAGCAAATACATCTGCTAACGAGATGTTAAAAATGGCAAGACGCCAAGCATCCCAAAACATTGAGGAGGGTAGCACAGACGATTTTCTGAATAGGATGGGTTTAGGCGATCCCGACCCATCCAATCATAAAAAGGGATTCACTGATGCTGACGATATCAAAAGTTGGTTTCAGCAAGACAAACCTGATGACTGGAGACAACGTGACTGATTATGTCTGTATCCCCATGTGGGATCCTATTTACGAGATGATGCGCTATCATTGGGTACATAAGTCAGAAAAGGATCCTGAGCAATTCGTGAAAAATCTCAACCCAGAGCAAAAAGTGCTATGAGTAGTAAGATGCTATTCCTAGTTGACATTGGTAATGGTAGATGTGTCAGTCATGATGGATACATTCAAATTGGTATCTTCTCTCATAGCGTAGAGAAGCATCTTGAGTTATGTCCTGAACAGGAATGGCAGGTTACTTATTGGATGCCCGATCCATTCTGTATTAGATATCCAAGACCAAACTACCAGCATACTATGAAGGCAAATGAAGGGTCTCCTAAAACTGATAATGCTTTAGATAGTCGTCCTAGAGATTTTCCAGACCAAGCAACGAATAGACTTGAGAGAACATTATGAAGATGTGGGAAACGGAATGCTCTGGGTGTCAAAAGATGATACCAGCAAATAAGTGTCCTCAAGTTGGATGCTATGTTCCATCTGATAATAAATATAAAAATTCACTATGCAAACCCTGTTGGTTAAAACAAAAATGCAAGCAGTAATCTATTCTAACGGTAGTCAAGAGTGTGAGCGTATGGCAGCACTATTAGATTCTCTTGGTGGAGAGTTTTTAGAGTATAAACTCAATCATCACTTCACTCAAAGATCATTTGAAAATGAATTTGGCGAAGGGGCGACTTATCCTCAAGTATCTTTGGGTTACAAGCATGTTGGAAATATGCACGACACGCTACATTTCATGCAAGAGAAAGGGATGCTTGTAGGACAGTGACGAAAGTGTCCCATCGGTTGTCCAGCAGCAGGAATCTCTGCTATAATTACAGGGTAACCAAGAGAGACGGATGAACACTCAGGAAGTCAAAGGCACTCTCGCCAAACTGCTTGCTACGGAGAATCTCACTGTAGAGCATCGTAAGGTCAGTACTGCCTGCTTTGATGTTGATAGTAGGACTCTCATCCTTCCTATTTGGAAGACTGCCTCTAACACGGTGTATGACCTTCTGGTAGGGCATGAGGTGGGACATGCTCTCTACACACCTAATGTGGACTTCGGTAATGTATCAAAGGCGTTTGTGAATGTCTTAGAGGACGCTCGTATTGAGCGTATGATGAAAGTAACATATCCTGGTCTTCGACGTTCTTTCTTTGAAGGTTATAGACAACTATGGGATGCAGATTTCTTTGGAGTTAAAGGTGAAGATCCTGAAACTCTTGCACTAATTGACCGTATCAACCTTTACTTTAAGGGTAACCCCAACATTCCATTTAAACCTGAGGAGATGGTATGGGTTGAACGTACAGAAAATACTAAAACGTTTGAAGACGTTACTACTCTGGCTAAAGAACTGTTTGAATATTGCTGTGAAAAGCAAGAAGAAAAAGAAGAAGATATGATGATGCCATCATCATCCGATGGTAGTAACCAAGCAGACCGTCAAGAAACAGTTGATACATGTTCTGAAGACGGTGAGGAGAAAGATGAGTATATGACCCATGAAGAGATGCTTGAAGAAGCATCTAAACGGGAAAAGGATAATTCGGACCTTGAAACACCTTCTTATCAAGGTGGTGCTGATGAAACTAAATCCGTTACTGATGATGCATTGACAGAGGCACTAGAAACTCTTGTAGATGACAATTCTAAGGAGTGGGTATATCTTACAATTCCCGATCCTAAAGTAGAAGACTATATTGTTCCGTTCAAAACCATTCAAGAAAATCTTGAGGGTCATTTTTACAATCCTATTGTAGATAGTCAGTGGCAAGAGCATGTTCATTATTCTGTAGTTCACTATCAAGAATTTAAAAAATCTGCTCAGAAGACTGTTAACTATCTGTGCAAGCAATTTGAAATGAAGAAGTCTGCTGATGAATACAAACGTGCGGCAACTTCTAAGACAGGTGTTCTTGATACTAACAAACTACATACTTATAAATTTAATGATGATATCTTTAAAAAGATAACTACTGTCCCTGAAGGTAAGAGTCATGGTCTAGTAATGTATCTTGACTGGTCTGGTTCAATGCAGAATCAATTACTTGATACTCTAAAGCAAACTTATAATTTGATTTGGTTTTGTAAAAAATGTGGCATTCCTTTTAGAGTATATGCTTTCCAGTCTGGATTTGGATACAATGATATCAATTCAGATCCCCCTTCAGAAGTAAAGAATGAACTGAGTCTTGCTTCGGACTTTCGTTTGTTTGAGTTCTTTTCTTCTCGTCAAAACAAACAGTCTCTAGACAAGTCTATGCAACTTGTATATACTCAAGTGTTTGCTATGCGTGGGTGGAGACTTATTCCCCACAGTCCATATACTCTTGGTGGTACTCCTCTTGCTGAAGCGATCTACTGTACACGCAGTATCGTAGATAATATTAAACGTGTTGAGCGTATTAGTAAAGTAAATGTTATCTGTTTGACTGATGGTGAAGCAAATCCAATAAGTTATATCCAGAAGTTTCCTGAAGATCATTCATATTATCCTGGTCAATATCGATATCAGTATCTTTGTCATACTCGGGGACTTATATTTTTTCTCCGTGATCCTAAAACAGGTTACACTCGTAAACTCTCAAATGACCCTAGGATTACCACGAAAGAAATTGTGTCTTTCTATCGTGAGATTACAGATTATAATTGGATTGGTATTCGTATTTGTGCAAAAACTGACTTAACAATACTAGTGCGTCAGTTTGCTATTGATCAAGTTGATGAAATTGACAGGCAATGGAAGAAGGAAAGATTTGCTTCCATCAAAGGTAATATGGGATTTACTGAAGCATTCTTTATGCCTGATAAAAATATTGGTGATGGGACTCAAGATATTGAGGTTAAAAATAAAAAAGAAGTTGCAACTAAAGCAGAACTCACTCGTGCATTTAAAAAGCATATGGGTTCTAAAATGACAAACAAGACCATCCTTAACGCATTTATTGAGCAAATCGCATGAAGTGTAAAGTACAACTATTCAAAGCAGGAACAGTTTTCGATGAAATTGTTATTGCTACAGACTATGACGATGCTAGGAAAGTTGCCTTGGCACGAAACCCTGGAGCAACTATTGTGGGAGTAACGGCAGTATTTGAATGAACATCTTTGTCACCGACGAATCACCTTGGCGGTCTGCTGCTGTCCTACCAGACAAGCACATCGTCAAGATGCCTCTAGAGACCTGCCAGATGCTCGCTATAGTCGCCTCAGACAAGTGGGGACATGGTTATGGTACTTTGCCTAAGGCAGACGGTACACCTTATGCTACAGAGAAGGGAGCATTCCGTAATCACCCTTGCACCAAGTGGGCAAATGAGACTGTAGCAAACTCTAGATGGTTGCTTGAGCATGGTATGGCATTATGTGAAGAGTACTTTACTCGGTACGGTAAAATCCATACTTGCTTTAAGACTCTCCTTGCTGCTGATGAAATCATTCCTTATGTAAAATATAAAGATCATACTCCTTTTGTCTTTGCAGGACCTGACGAGTATAAGTATGATACCAGCATTGATATCTTCACTGCTTATAAGATGTATGTTGCATCTAAACCATGGGTGGCATCCAACTATCTGCGTGTGCCAGATAAAAAACCGTCCTGGGTTTGACCTAAAACGACCCCAAACCTGCTATAATTACAAAGTAAACAAAGGAACCCAATGCCTCGTAAGTCTGAAGTCACTACAGCAACCCTTGTCAATCATCTGACTGAACTGTATGGTTGTGAAGTTGATACTATGCAGGTTCGTAGTTCTGCAGAATCTCTTGGTGTATCATACGCTACTGCTGCTAAACGACTTGACTCTTATAAATCTGGTAGGGGTAAATGGAACCTAACTGTTCAAGAAATTGAGCAAGCATATGAAGCACCCTCTGCAATACCCGTAGATAATTACATTCCTACAAAAGATGATTCCTATGTCCCTTTTGGTAACTATGCATCTGTTCGCAAAGTTATCACCTCTAATAAATTTTATCCTGTCTTTATCACAGGTCTTTCAGGCAATGGTAAGACCCTCTCAGTTGAGCAGGCATGTGCAACAGCAAAGCGAGAGTTGATTCGTGTCAACATCACAATCGAAACTGATGAAGACGATCTTATTGGTGGTTTTCGTCTTGTCAATGGTGACACTGTTTGGCATAATGGTCCAGTCATCGAAGCTCTGGAACGTGGAGCTGTACTTCTTCTAGATGAGATTGACCTAGCATCTAATAAAATCTTGTGCCTGCAATCTGTGCTGGAAGGTAAGGGTGTCTTCTTGAAGAAGACTGGTAAATATGTAACTCCTAAGGAAGGATTCAATGTTATTGCAACTGCAAATACTAAAGGTAAAGGCAGCGATGACGGTCGCTTTGTTGGAACTAATATTCTCAACGAAGCATTCCTCGAACGTTTTCCAATTACATTCGAGCAAGATTATCCAACTGCATCGGTAGAAGAAAAAATTCTACGAAATATGGGTTGTGATACTATTTTTGCAGAGAACCTTGTGAAGTGGGCAGGTGTCATTCGCAAGACTTTCTTTGACGGTGGTGTTGATGAAGTAATCACAACACGTCGTTTAGTGCATATTGCACAAGCGATGGAGATTTTTAGTGACCGTCTTACTGCTGTCAACATGTGTATCAATCGTTTTGATGACGACACTAAACAATCTTTCCTAGATCTCTATACAAAGGTTGACGCTGGAGAAGATTCCGAGTACAATGAAGACGAAGAAACCATTTGATTATGAAGTACAATGAAGATGCGCTTCTCAAGGAGTTGCGCGATTACATTTCTGGAACTTACGGTCAGCACTATTCTGCTGGCAACGATGAGATTCAAACGTTAGATTTGATTGAAGCATGTGGTGATGCAGAAGCATTCTGTAGAAGTAACATTCTAAAGTATGCTTCTCGCTATGACCGTAAAGGCACTGCCCGTCGTGACATTATTAAGATCTTACACTACGGATTACTCCTCCTACATTTTTCCGATAAAACTAAAGTTACCGAAACCTACCCTCAATGACAGTAATTTCACGTCCAACAATTGAAGTCCTTAAGAACTTCTGTTCTATTAACAAGTCTATTGTCATCAAACCTGGCAACCAAGTTTCTACTCTGAGCATCAACAAGAACATTCTTGCTATTGCTGATGTTGAAGAATCGTTTGATTCTCAAATTTCTATTTACGATCTGGGTGTATTCTTAGGTGGTCTGTCTCTGTTCGACGTACCAAAAATTGATACTACTCAGTCTAATTACGTCACTGTGAGTGATCAGATTGGAAGGTCAAAGACTCGTTTCTTTTATGCAGACCCCGACATTATCACTCAACCTCCAGAGAAAGAGATTACACTTCCCTCTGTCGATTGTGATTTTGAACTGAGTGCAGATATTCTTCAGCAACTTCAACGTGCTGCTGCTGTGTATCAACTACCAGACTTGTGTCTTTTTGGGCATGAAGGTTCTGTTCAAATTATGGTTACTGATAAAAAGAACGATACCTCTAATAGTTACTCTGTCGAACTTCCTAGTGCTGTAATTGGTGATGAGGAATTCTGCTTCTGCTTTAAGGTTGAGAACTTGAAACTACTTCCTGGTTCTTATCATGTTATGATTAGTAAGAAGAATGTTGCTGAATTCCGAGGCAACGGCATCAAGTATTTTATTGCTCTCGAACCTAACAACTGATGAATGATTTTTTATGGGTAGAGAAGTATCGTCCTCAGACTGTTGAGGAATGTATTCTTCCTGCCAATGTGAAAGAAACCTTCCAGAGTTTCATTGACCAAGGTGAGATTCCCAATCTTCTCCTTTCTGGAACTGCTGGTGTTGGTAAAACTACCATCGCCAAAGCACTCTGCAGAGAATTGGGTGCTGATTATTATGTTATCAATGGATCTGATGAAGGTAGATTCCTGGACACTGTACGCAATCAAGCAAAATCCTTTGCTTCTACTGTGTCTCTCACTGCTTCTGCTCGTCACAAAGTTCTTATCATTGATGAGGCAGATAACACAACCCCAGATGTCCAACTTCTACTTCGTGCAAGTATCGAAGAGTTCCAAAAAAACTGTAGGTTCATATTCACTTGTAACTTCAAAAACAAGATTATTGAACCACTACATAGTAGAACGACGGTTGTAGAGTTCAATGTCCGTGGACAAACAAAACAAGAACTTGCTGGTGCGTTTTTTAAAAGGTGTCAGGATATCCTCAGGCGCGAGGAGGTCTCCTTCGCTCCTAGAGTTCTTGCAGAAGTCGTCCAGAAATACTTCCCAGACTTCCGAAGAACTCTCAATGAGTTGCAGCGATATGCCAGCACAGGGTCTATCGACACTGGTATTCTGGCGGCGTTAGGTGATGCTAATCTAGATACTCTTGTAGCAGCATTGAAAGATAAAAAATTCAATGATGTTAAGAAGTGGGTAACACAAAATCTAGATGCTGACCCAACATCTATTATGCGTAAACTTTATGATAGTTTGTCCAATGTGATGGATGGTCCTAGTGTTGCTGCTGCTGTTTTAATTATTGCTGAGTATCAATATAAGTCTGCTTTTGTTGTAGATCAAGAAATCAATCTGCTCGCTTGTTTGACTCAACTAATGCTGGAGTGTAATTTCAAATGATGCAATTTTCTATTAATGCAATATTTAAAGATGTTCCTAAGGGAGTGGTAAGAAACATTCTTTTGGGTGGATGTCAAGAATATTATACAAAATATTTAGACCCTATGGACGATGGGGAAGAATACGAACAACTTTTTGGCGAGTTCCTTGAGGTATTTTCTGAAATTTCTAATGCACTTGCCGATGATTCTATGTACATTTCTGAAGAAGGAGTTATGCCAAAATGGATGTAAAACTGATTCGCCTTATCAGTGGTGAAGAAATTATTGCAGAAGTTACTGATTGGAGTAATGGTATTCTTACTGTAAAGAATGCCTTGGTAGTCATTCCCCAACAAGGTCAGGTTGGATTTGCTCCATGGGCAACCGTCATTGATCCTGAGCATCCTGAAATTGCTCTTGATATGAAGCATGTAATTTATTCTGTTGAAGTTGCACCCGATGTAATCAGACAGTATTCTAAACTATTTGGTGGTCCTGATATTATTACTCCTGATAAGAAACTGATCCTATGACATCGTTAAAGACACCTCTTCGTTATCCTGGTGGCAAGTCTCGTGCTACCAAAAAGATGGCAGAGTTCTTTCCACTATTCAAAGACTATACTGAGTTTCGGGAACCCTTTGTTGGTGGAGGTTCTGTTGCTCTTTATATCACTCAGATGTATCCTCACCTGGATATCTGGGTGAATGATTTGTATGAACCATTATATAATTTCTGGAAAGAACTTCAGTATGATGGGCGCAAACTTCGTGATGAGTTGGTTCAACTTAAGAATCGTCATCCAGAACCTGTATCAGCAAAACTATTATTTCTAGATGCCAAGGAGAAAATAAACGATGATTCGATATCCAACCTATCTCGTGCTGTTAATTTTTACATTGTTAATAAGTGCTCTTTCTCTGGTCTCACTGAGTCCAGTTCCTTCAGCAAACAAGCGTCAGAGTCTAACTTTAGTATGCGAGGGATTGACAAA
>Ga0233438_10001178_pt1 | contig 29539 bp, 10 predicted proteins | sample SI_123_September_FD_182720 | JGI IMG/M metagenome (GOLD analysis project Ga0233438, IMG submission 182720) | Seawater microbial communities from Saanich Inlet, British Columbia, Canada - SI_123_September2016_10_MG | ecosystem: Environmental > Aquatic > Marine > Inlet | place: Canada: British...
GTGCATATCTAGCACCTGATGATGAAGGAGATCAAAAAGCATTTGGATACTTACCTTACAAGTATTGTGCTTCTGAGGAGAAGGAAGCTATGTTTAGAGTATCTTTGGAGGTTGAAGGTAGAGTCACTGGATCTATGGGTTCTGACTTTATGAATTACTTCTCATCTTTCCAAAAACCTAAACTCACTATGAGTAGAAAACCTGAAGGTGGTTATAGGACTTGGAGTTGTAGACGTGGTGCAATTAATGGTAGATGTTATAGGGATCCATCAGATGAAAATGATATTGTATTTGTGCCTGTAGGATTGGATGAGAATACATTCGATTACAATAGAAGTGGATTCTCCGAATACCAACAGTTTAAATTGTGGTTAGGAAATAATTTGACAGGTGGTGGTTTAACATCAAATAATCCAGTATCGTGGCAATGGGGTGAAAGTACGACTACGACTACATCCACTACAGATCCCGAGACTGGAGAGACTACATCCTCCTCATCAACTTCTACTACAAATTTTAATGATGGCAATCAATATACTGCATTCACTTTTGATTGTAGTCCTGATCCAGGTAGCACTAACGCACCCAACCAGGACTGCTGGGATAAGTATGTAAGGGGCACAGGATCGCCCTCAGACGCTCCTTTAGACGTTTACTGTGGATATGATACTAATGGAAACGGGATGCCTGGAGAGCGATTCTGGGAGATTACAGGACCTGCCTTTGGAGATGCTGAAGGAGGACACACAACACCTTCAGGACCAGTTAATCCATTCTGTTCCTTATGTAATTCATTTGCTGGTGGTTACCTTGGATTCCCATTCGTATTCCTTCTTGGTGGCACTGGAGGACCTCCTGCATGTGGATTGGAGCAAGTTAATGATGCTTCTATTGCCGTTGATCCACAACGCACATATGACTATGGGGATGGTAATGGCAAGGTTATGCACTTGGGATCTTATGATGGCACAATGATGGTTAGAAATTGGTTGACTGGAGGTGTCATTGCATTAGCAAGGACAATTCGGAATATGGGCAACCCATACTTTGATGAGTGCTCTGGTGCCACTTTTTGGGATGATGGAAACGAACTTAACGACGATATTTAATTATGGCATACGGATTTTTAAAACCTGTTGCATCTCTCAATGGACTGCCATGCTCTGGGCATGGATTATGCATACCTTCAACTATTCACTCAGTCCAATCGTGTGGTAGTCCCCCAATTCCATATAGTATTATCATTAAGAATTTTACTTGCTGGTGGCCACCATATCCTTTAGTCCCACTCACTGCAGTTAATCCTTTCAGAGCGACTGTATTGGTGAATAGTGTTCCCATTATGTTGATGGGTGACACATTTAGTCTTCATTTTTCAACTTGCACAAATATTATCATCTATCTTTGCCCATGTGGCAATGCGATCTGTGCTATTCCAACACCAATTCTATGCAGTCCACTAACTATTGAGGACAATGGTGGTGTTGGACATGTAAGAACTGTTGTTTCAACTACTCTAACCGTGTTTGCATTGAAATTGCCAGTGGCAAGGATACTGGATCCACTTGGTGTTGGATTTCCTGGATGGTCATATCCCTGCTCTTCTGTTGTTGCATGGGGACATCCAACAGTATTGTCATCATAATAAATATCTGCTATGATTGGTAAGTCTAAACGGAGCACTAATGGCAACACGAGCAAAAACTGGACTGGTGAAGGATACTTGGGTACCTGGAAATCCCAAAATGACTCGTCAGGGCAACTCTAAAAACACTAAACTCAGCGCAACTTCTCGAAATGACAAGAAAAAAAAGTATCGTGGTCAAGGACGCTAAGGTAATTACCACTCCAGAGTTGGTTAAAGAAGCAAATGTAGGACTTTACCACGCCAAAATAAATTTACCCAATGCTGCAAAACTTTGTGGTATGACTGAAAGGGAAATGAAAATGACTTTTAGAGAATTTCTAAAGTATCAACCAACAAATTGGGAATAATTATGAAGGATCTCTTGTTTATTAGTCAAGATCAAGAAATGGCTCTTATCCAAGAGGTCATTTATAAGATCAAAATGTCAGATTTTGACATACATCCACAAAAAACTTGCTTCTTATGTGTCTCTCCCGACTATTCTAGTATTGTAACTCAACATTTGAGTCATGGTCTAACTGTTGATAGAGAAATTTATCACATTGAAGCAGTAAATGTGCCCTTTCCAGACGAAAATTCAAAGAAATATGAATTGGACTTCAGTCTTAACTTTGCAGAATGGGTTTTGGACTGGGAAAACTTTGTCCTTATTGAGGCAGGAGTGATTCGTGGAGGTACTTATACCTGGATTTCCAGGATAATGAATACTTTCATGCATGAAAACTACTATACAGTAGCACTTTGTGAAAATATTCACAGTAAATTTCAATCTGATATCGTAGGTAAGTACTACGATGACAAGAAAGAAGATCTACATTACTGGTGGGAGCAACCAAACAACCATTGGGAATGGAATAAATAAAATGTAACGAGTAAAGAACATGGGAAAATCTACAGTAGATCAATCTTCCGAATTTCAAGACTCGGGAATGACGCTCATAACTGATGTTAAGAGTGATAAATATCTCAAACAAGCTAAACCGCTTGCAAAGAAAACAACTAAAAAGTCTTAAATGGCATCTTACAGATTTAGATCTGAAAAATACGTCAGTAGAGGGTTTAAAGATTTAGCAGTATCATTTATTGCTAATCCCTCTACTGGCGATTTTGGTGTCGTAAAAAATGAAAACGCCATAAAACAGTCTGTTAGAAATTTACTTCTAACAATCACTGGGGAAAGATTCTTTCAACCCACTATTGGGTCTCAAGTGAAAGGACTTTTATTTGAAAATTGGGATGTATTCAGTGCAGATGCAATTAAAAATGAAATTACGAATTGTTTGTCGCGATTAGAGCCACGAATTGTAGTTTCAAAAGTGGATGTGCGCGATGATGCTGATGGAGATTTAAATTCATTGGCAGTTTCTATTGATTATACGATTATAGGCGAGCAAATTACCCAAACTATCGATTTTCTCTTAGAGAAGGCATAAAATGTCAGCAATTCCCTCCCAACTTACGTCTCTGGACTTCTTTGAGATTAAAGAATCCATCAAATCTTATCTTAGAACTCGCTCTGAGTTTACCGATTACGATTTTGAGGGAAGTAGCGCATCATATTTGATCGATGTCCTTGCATATAACACATATTATACAGCATTTAACGCAAATATGGCTCTCAATGAGTCATTTTTAGAAACTGCAACTGTCCGAGACAATATTGTCCGCATTGCAAAGCAATTAAATTACACTCCTAGGTCGATTAAAGCACCTAAAGCGTGTTTATTGCTGATGGTGCAGACTTCTTTAGGTTTGAATGGCATTACATATCCAGAATTTGCGACTTTATCCAAAGGAGATGTATTTGTCGCAGAGAATGCGCTAGATTCATATACATTTACACTCACTTCAGACATTACAGTGCCTGTAGATAAATCTAGCGGGATGGCAATGTTTGATAATGTGCAAGTATATCAAGGAAACCTACTAACATTTAATTACACTGTTGACAACACCAAAAAATCAGATTATGTTATTCCTGCAGAAAACGTAGATACTGATCTTCTTACGGTTGATATCTCACCAAATGCACAATCCTCCGAAACTGATACTTATAATTTAGTAAAAAATGTTACTGTCATAACATCAACTTCCCGTATTTACTATTTGGAAGAAACTGATGATCTCAGATACCGTATTATCTTTGGTGATGGTGTATTGGGGCGTAAATTAATTAATGGAGAGTACATCAAACTGTCATATGTCCAAACTGATGGTGAGGATGCCAACGGAGCTAAGGAATTTTCATTCATTGGTAACATTGTTGACAGTGATGGGCGCAGTGTTGCAAGTAATAGTATTGCATTGACAGTTAAAGAATCTGCACAGCAAGGTGAAAATCGGGAAAGTGGTCTTTCTGTTAAGTTTAGAGCCCCAAGAGCATATGCTACACAGAATCGTGCAGTAACTGTTAATGATTATGAGAATATTGTCTCAGAAATCTATCCACAAGCAGCATCTGTGACTGCATATGGTGGAGAAAGTCTTTCCCCACCAGTTTACGGAAAAGTCTATATTGCAATTCGACCCAAAACGGGAAATAAACTAAATGCAAGCACAAAAGCTCGTATTAAAAATAATTTAAAGCGATATTCTGTAGCATCTATTGATCCAATCATTGTTGATCCAACTTCCTTCTACATTATTCCAAAATCATATGTTTACTATGATGGAAATTCTACAAATAAAACTGGATCGGCTCTAGCCACGACAGTTTTGCAATCTATGGACCAATACAACAAGTCTGGTCAAACAAATAGATTCAATAATCGTATTGATGGATCTAAATTTGGATCTATGATTGATAATAGTGATAGATCTATCTCTGGTAGTGTTACTCAACTTACTTTAGGTCAAAATTTAGATCAATTTACATTTGGCGGTGTATTTACTCAATGTCTTGATTTTGGTAACCCAATTTACGATCCAAACGACTTTGCAGGGACAGCACCTGACGGTGCTGGTGGCGGTAGCGGCGGCGATGGAAATGGTGGCGATGGAAATGGTGGCGATGGAAATGGTAGTGGTGGAAACGGTGGTGGTGGCGGTGGAGACGGCAAATGCTCTCCATCATTCTCAGTAGTAAAATCAGGTACTTTCTATGCAACTGGATACTCTGAAGATCTAGTAAATCTTGCATTAGATGAGTCTACAGGGGCACAAATTATTACTCCAGCCCTTAATTCAAATGTATCCACTGAAGTCTTAGTTCCTGTGAATATTAGAGATGATGGAAAAGGCAACCTTATGTTGATTACTAAGAGAGATGAAACTGAACTTATATTGAATCCTACTGTGGGTACTGTAGATTATGGCACAGGTAAGGTTTGTGTTGGACCTTTATCAATTTCGGATACTCCAGATAATAGCACAAGACTGCCTATTCAAGTTGTGCCATTTGGTGGATCTGTTGTAATTCCACCTGGAGTCGATCCCGCAATTTTCAATCCCACAGTCAATCCAATCGATTTTACAACACAAAGTATTCCCATTCCAAACTTCGATCCTAATAACTTTAGTGGTTATAATTTCGGTGCTGTGGGAGGTATAAATATCATTGATTACCCAGTGGATTCGTTCACGTATCCAGTGCCAGACGGTTGTTTTTAGATAGATGCTAAACAAAAATATCAACGTATCTGATCGCGTCGAAGGTCAACTCCCAGAATTTATTAGGGAGGAAGATAAGCAGTTTGTAAATTTCTTATTTGAGTATTACAAATCTCAAGAGAAAAGTGGAAGACCTTACGATATTTTAAATAATCTTCTCACTTATTTTGATCTAGACTCTTACGACACGAATATGTTGTCGAGTCAGACAAATTTGTTGCAAGATGTTGGCTTAGACGATAATAAACTAGAAGTAGAATCTATTGATGGATTCTTAGATAAAAATGGATCAGTCCTGATCAATAGTGAAGTCATGTACTATGAGTCTACGACTCGTGGACCTGATGCCATTTTAACGCCAGGGGTATCTCTCGATCAGTTTGATAAGAAAAAGCAACAACTTGAAAATCCATTTCTACTGTTTGATGGTGTGCAAACGGTCTTCCCGTTAAAATTTCTGGGGAATCCTGTAGCACCAACTAGTGCAGATCATCTTATTGTAATTACTTACAATTATTTTAACCGTCCTGGTATTGATTATGTTATTGAAGGCAATACCATTCGATTTACTTCTCCACCTAGAGCAAGATTGGGTGTCGATAACTCCGAATTTACTCAACTCGTATATCTGGTTGGATATGCAAACCAAACTATTGAGAGTCTAGATGCCATTCCTTTCATCGAATGGCAGAATACCTATAAGTATCCATTAAGACTCAATACAGCGCCATATATCCCCACCTCAGACATCGGTTTAATCATTAATCGTAATGGGACTAGACTTACCCCATATGAAGATTATTCTGTATTTGAAGATAGTGTCATCTTTAATACTTTAATTGGTGCTGCTGATACTATTGAAATTCGCTCTGTAGAATATATTGCCCCTGCTTATGGATCGGGTGCTACTACAGTCTGTCAAGTTAGATCCGATGGAAGCATTAATCGGATTATCTCCAAAAGTGGTGGCAGTGGTTATCGTCTAAATTTCAATCCAAGAGTCACCATCAATGCAAGTAATGGTCAAGAAGCCACAGCAAGGTCTCTAATTGGTGGTATTAAGGATATTCGTCTTATTGACGGCGGTCAAGGATATTCTTCATATAATCCACCAATCCCCGTTATCGCTCCCCCTACAAATACTGGTGGCACTCAAGCAAAATTGTCACTTACAGTTGATGATACTACAGGTCAAGTATCTTCTATCATTATTGAAAATTCTGGTAGTGGTTATGATTTTATTCCTGCAATCACTTTTAACAACCCAACAGGTGCTACGATTGGGAGTCCAACTATTGACTCTGAGGGTAGATTAAATCTCAGTAGCATTCCCGTCACAAATATGGGATCTGGATATTCAAATCCACCCATAGTCTATATTGACAATGCACCAGATGGTGGAATTAACGCTGCAGCAACTGCAAGAATTAACCAAGATGGTCAGGTATATGAGATCCTGATCACTAATAGGGGTAGAGGGTATACTACACCCCCAAGAGTGCGTATCATTCAACCTGTGGGCGCACAGGTGCTTGACGTGACCGTTGCATCGGGATCTGTCACTAACATTGAAATGTTAATAGGTGGCAATGGTTATACAGATGCACCTTCGGTTTATATTGTCGATAATCGTAAAGATGCTTATGGTGAACCAATTGGTGGCACTGGTGCTGAAGCAGTTGCTACTATCTTCAATGGGAGAATTACAGACATCAATGTTGTAAACTTTGGATCTGGTTATTCTGCGGAGTTTCCACCTAAGGTTTATATTGCAGAACCTCGTGCTGCCAGATCTTCTGTAGATGTTGGTTTCGATGAAGTAACAGGTTTTGATATTATCGAATCTGGACAAGATTATTCCCCTTCAGCATTATTGGGAGTTTCCCGAGGTGTATCGGGTCCAGTTGGATATGATCAACTGCATAATGAAATTTTTGCTAAAGAATCACAACTGAGATTGTCTTCTCACCCCAGTAATTCTTTAGTTGTTAATCTAGACTCACTTTTCCTGAGGGAAGTGTTTGATAAGTTTAGACGCCAATACTTACCTACTATTGATATTGATTTTGCAAAGATCAATCCAGTACAAGTAATTAAATCAATTAGAGATTTTTATGTTTCTAAGGGCACCAAATTTGCAACTCAATATCTGTTTAAGATCTTGTTTGGTGAGGAAATTGATATTTTCTATCCGAAAGATGAGATTATCAGTCCTTCTGCTGCAACTTGGACTGTTGATACAATTCTACGTGCCAAATTAATCGAAGGAGATCCCAAAAATCTAATTGATTCGGAATTGAATCAATATGCTGATGAGGTTGACCAAAATATTAAAGGAGCTTCGGCTCTAATTGAAAATGTTATTACTATTATTGAAGGTACTGATACTATCTACGAATTGGCAATCTCCGAAGAGACTCTACTGGGAGATTTCAAGATTCCATACAAGACTACTCTAGTTGAGCCTTTGAGCACTACAGGGCAAATTATTACTGTTGACTCTACGATTGGATGGCCATCCAGAAATGGCACAATTCGTATTAATGATACAGAGCAAGTTCAGTACAAAGAAAAATCACTTAATCAATTTATTGAATGCACAAGAAGTCAAAATGGCATTGTAGAAGATTGGGATCCTGGCACTATAGTCCAATCTGACATTTTTGTGTATGTTAATAGAAATACTAGCACTGAGTGTAAACTAAGAATCTTGGGTATTGCTGAAGCTGGCACTACAGTTTTAGATAATACAGGATCTTACTATATTGCAGGAGATAAATTAAAAGTTGCCAACCTTGGATCTACTGATGATGATAAAAAATTAGATTCTTGGTTATATAATGTCAAAAAACTTATTCAAGTTACAAGAATTGAAAGTGGTGGTGTTAATAACCAAACCGCAACTGTTTATTGTGAAAATCCCCATGGTCTGCTAGTTGGAGACACTGTAACCATCTATGGTGCAAACCCTGTCGTTTATAACGGATCATTTATTGTAACTTCACGTATTGATACGTTAGTATTCTCATATCAATTAGTAACACCTACGGAGATTATTCCACAAGGTAATATTCTACTATCAGTGGATCTTAACCGTGGTAAGTCTAATCAAAATTCAATTAATAGTGTAATTGACCAGTTTACAACAAATATTCAAAACTCATTCTTCAATGATGAGTATGTCTATATTGCAACATCTGGTCTGCCTAATTATAAGATTGGTCCTTTTAGTGGATCGGCACTTATTCCTGGAAACCAGCGTAAATTGCTGAGATTCCCTAGAAGTGTGCAAACAATATCTGAGCGTAAAGATACCCCCAATAATAGTCCTATTGGTGCTTGGATTAACGGTGTGTCTATTTGGTCATACAAGTCAAGCGAGTCTGTTACTTTTGGACCATTAACATCTATTAGTGTTACCAATGTAGGTGTCAATTATGATGCTGGCACTAAACCCAACCTTGAAATCACTGGTGGTGGTGGATCGGGTGCAACAGGTGAAGTTGTTGTTAACGGTAGTCTGACATCATTTACAGTAACAAATCAAGGTAGTGGATATGAAGAATCACCTCTAGTTTCAATCGTTGGTGGTAATGGATCTGGTGCAACGGCACAAGCAGTTATTACGGGCGGTAGAGTTACTAGAATTCTGGTTGATCAACCTGGATCTGGATATTCCGCCCAACCGTCAGTTTCGATTACTGGTGGTGGTGGTTTAGGTGCAGAAGCAACTGCAAACGTCCGTGGACCAATTTCATCCGTATCGGTTACTAATTTCGGTAGTGGATATACTTCATTACCTAAGGTCAGAGTTAACTCTGGCGAAGGTGCATTGGCACAACCAATTGTGCTGAATGGTCGTATTGTTTCTATTGCTATTATTAATTCAGGTAGTGGATATACAACTGCGCCTGAGGTAATCATCAATGGAGATGGTTTTGGTGCCCTTGCACAGGCAACAATCGGCACTACAGGAGAAGATAGGGGTAGAGTATTAAGTATCACTATTACCAACAGAGGTATTGGATATACTCAAGGTAATACTACAGTTAGACTGAGATCTATTGGTGAGTTGGCAACCTTCAGTCCTGAGGTTTTCCAATGGAATAGAAATCTTCAGTATGATTTGGAAGATAACTTTGATTTTGCTAGAGGTTATGTCTTTACTGGATATAACAACCAATTTGGTGGTGAATATGCTCACCTTAGCGATCCTAAGGAGTTGAGATATGTTGTTGGTGATAATGTTTTCTTAGATCCTGTCACAACACAGTTTAGAGAATTAGAATCAAACTTCTTACACTCTCCCATTATTGGATGGGCATTTGACGGTAACCCAATTTATGGTCCTTATGCATATTCAGATCCTACAGATCAGAATAGTGGCATTAGAAGGTTACGTACATCTTATGGTTTAAAAACTAATGTTGTTTATGATCTTGATACCAATCCAAATCCTAGTCGTGTAGATGGTCCTGCAATTGCAACATATCCTGCAGGCATCTTTGTTGAAGATTACACATATGTATTCCAACAGGGTGATCTAGACACATATAATGGTCGTTTCTGTAAGACACCAGAATATCCAGATGGCACCTATGCATACTTTATTACAATTGATGCATCAGATGCTGGTATTGCAGAATTCCCATATATCATTGGTCCCCAGTTTAACTCTTCACCAGATGCTTGGAATTCTAGTCAGCAAGCAACTCAAGAAAATATTCCTACTGGTGTTGTAAGATATAGAGACCCATATGTAAATGTTGATATTGATATTGATCGTCAACCAAACCAGGAAGCAGATACATTAACTACTGAAATTGAAGGATATCCAATTATCTTTGAAATTCAAGATAGTAACAATGATGGTCTAATTGATGCCACAGAGCAAACTGAAATCTTAGAAATGTCGGAAGAGGCAACTCTTCAGATCTATGATTACTTCCCTCAAGTATCGGCAGAGTCTAGAGTTGATATTGAAGTTGAGACAACCACTCAATTTGAGAATGCTCAGATTGATGGATTTGTTATTGAGAATCCTGGTGTTTCTTATCAGGTCAATGATACTGTCTTCTTTGATAATACTGATACTGGTGGATTTGGTGCATCTGCAATTATTGAATCGGTCAAGGGTCAGACTATCCTTGGATATTCCAAAGAGATGATTGGTGATAGACCATATGGTGTTATCACTACTAGTGTTGAGCATGAGCTTCGTCAGCAAGATCAGCTGATCGTCAATTCACGTCCAATCATCGACAATACTAATAAACTATTCAAAGTTAAGGTTGTTGCTGGCATTGAGCGTATTGCGGTGCAGCAAGAGGGTGTTGGATATAATGTAGATATTCCACCTACCTTTGAATTGATCACTGCCGATGGACAAGATGCATCTCTGAGATTAAATCTCCTGAATACAGGACAAATTCTATCTGCAGATATCATTAACTCTGGTAATGGATATGATCCTGAAAATCCCCCTCAGATTAGAGTTTCTCATCCACAGCAATACAAAAAGACTAGATATTGGATTGCCGATTATCTAGAAGCAACTAGTCAGTTAACTGTCAATGACATTGTGCAGACTAATGATCGCTATACTTATATCTGCGGTAAGATTATTGAATCCGATGCAGACGAGGCAGCATTCCTTGCTAAGTTTGATGATCTTGGTGCATTGATTTGGGATCGTACTTTGATTCCATTAAATGCAAATCAGAAGAGATCCGAATTCATCAAAATGCACGTTGATGAGTCCGAAGAAAACGACCTCATATATGTAACAGGCCAAACAAAAAACCCTGACAATGATAGTTATAACCCAGACATCTGGATTGGACTGTATAAGTCTGGATTTAACAATGCAAATGAGCCTGATGGCATTCTCCAATGGCAGCAATCGATTGCTGGCATCTCAGGATCAACTAGACGCGACTATGTTAATAGTATTGCTCTAGACCAAGAAAAGAGAATTTACTTGGCAGGATATACTGATAGTAACTCTCCAGATCCATTTGATATGTGGATTGTGCAACTTAATGCAGAGGGTGACCTATCAGAGAAAAGAAAAATTGCGTCTTTGGATGGATCCGAGAAACTTACTCAGATTAAGTGGATCTCAGACGATCGTTTTCTGTTTATTGGTGAAAATGAAGAAAATAATGACTGCATTTTCGGCGTATTCTTCTTTGATGGTGCAAATATTGAAATAGACTATATTCGTCAAATTCCTGTTATTGGTGGGTATGCTAGAGATCCACAAATGGCATTTGATGAGTATGGTGATGCTGTTATCGTCTGGAATGTCTTTAATAATGCTGCATCTAAGTTTGATAGGATTCAAGTCAGTAAATTCCCATATGCAACTGCAAACACTGGTTGGGAATGGACTAAGACTCTAAGTGTAAGTGGAGATTTCCAATCGATTAAGCATGCTGGCATTACAGTAGATATCTTTGGAAACTATACAGTTGTATGTGATGTTGTTGAAGCACAAGACTCAAGATATGCTCTTATTGAGTATCTGAAGTATGATGGCACTCGTATTACAGAAACTAAGGTTTCGGATTCTGGCAATATTGGTTTCCATGCTAAATCTCATGTCGTTGACAACTCTGGAGATTGTATCATTGCTGCTGATCGTATGCAGTCGGATCAGATTGCTTCATTCCGATTTAATACTACCAATTTAAGTGAAGACTTCAGTAAGCAAGATCTTGGTACAATTGTATACGGTAATATCGCCCAAACTTTACATGATACTGCCATTTACAAGTTTGGCAGTGGATCTTTAAGATTGGATGCTGCTGCTCCTATTGCATATACAAATTATGCTAAGTCTACAACAGAATGGAGTGTAAGAGCATGGTTTGCCATGAATACTACATCACACTCTGCTAATGCACATGAGCCCGTATTCTTTGATGTAAATCCACTATCAGGTGGAGTCCCTGTCAGATTTACAGTTGATGGTGATAGTACTTCTGGTAATTATGAAAGAGTTGTCTTATATGTCAATGGTGTTGAAGCGGCAATTTCAACTACAACCACTAACTGGACTACATTTGCAGCTGCAGCATGGATTCATGTAACCTTCCAAAAACGTCAAGAGTCTTTAGGACTTTATCGATATGAGGTATACATTAATGGTGTGCAGCAAATTTCATATCAGTCTACAGATGATATTACTTTGGATGATGTCGTTGTAGCAGGTCCTCAGTCCAGTCCTACAACTGCCAATTGCTTCCTTGGTCATATTGACGATTTTGTAATTGATGATATTGCCCCACACACTGGAGTATCATATACAGTCCCAACTGAAGAAATTGCTGTCACATCAGATACTTCAGATATTGTGCTGATCAAATTTGATAGATTGCAAACAAATAAAGGTAATAACTATGCCTTGACTAATGTTAGAAATCATAGTCAATTTGAATTTGCAGATGCTGCGACTTCTACAGTATGGACTAATTTAAATATGCCTGCTTTGTCTGAGTGGGTTGTTGGTCCTGGTGGTTTGCAGATTCTGGATATGTCCCAGACAGCAGCAACGTTGAATCCTGGCACTTACACATTCACTTCAGAAAAAGATCAATTTGCATCTAAAACTTCAACAGTTCCTTCACCCTTAGGTAAAAAACTCACAATCACAGCAGAGGCAATTAAAAAATTCTACTTCCGTGATGCTCTGTATCAAAAGGTTGATAATGTCAAGACATTTACTTTCAATCAAAAAGTAGTCCTCACTAAAGGATCTATTCTCCAACAATTTAATAGCTCTGGTATTACTACAGCATATGGCACTATTGTCAGTGTCCCTGAAGGCACTCTGACCCAACCTGGTCTTGGCACTACTTATTCTGTTGGTAAGATTTTCGGTACATTTAATGATACTGATAGATTCCGCACAACAGCAAATGATGTTAATGAGATCGCAGGTGAATATTTTGATACTCAAGAAGAAGAGTCTCCTTGGGAAGCTAATGCTGCATATGTATCAGGTGATCGAGTTTACTATGCAAAACGAATTTACGAAGCACAAGGTGCTGGCACTTCAGGTACAATCCCACCAACACACAATAATGGTGTTGTAAGTGATGGTGTAATTAACTGGTCGTTCCTTGACGACGCAGGTAAGTTTACTGTTGACCTCACTCAACATCCTTTCCCCAGACCTCAATATCTAAATTTGGATATGCCAGAGTGGTTGTCTCATCGCCTCTATGCAGTTGGACAACGTGTTTGGTATAGATTGAATGTATATGAAGTTACCGTTGCTGGTGTTACTACAGGAAATCCACCTACACATACTACAGGTGCAGTTTCCGATGGCACCGTTACTTGGACATTTGTAGAGACTAAAGAAGCAATTGGTAACTATTCTCGTTTGTTACCATACGATCAAGGTGATCATTATCGAGTAAGAATTGAGGAGATCCATCCTGGATCTAGTTTCATTCCTGGAGACGTTGTTTCTCTCAACACTAATAATATCACTTTAGCATCAGATGAAAAGAGTGTTGAAATTAGTGGTTTTGCTTCTGTTAAGAAAATCCGAGTTACAGCACAACTTGAGATGGATATCATCCGTACGGGTGGTGAGGCACGGACTGAGTTTGTATATTGCACATCAAATTCACCACACTTCTTTAAAGAATCTGAGATCATCTATACAGAAGGATTCCAAGGCGATCAATTCAATGGATCTTTCTTCATTGATCAAGTTTTAGGCACTAGAGAATTTACTTTTGCAATCAGATCCAATGCAGTCTCTGATCCTACATTTGTATCAAATTCAATTGCAAATGTCAACATTTATGCAAAACATCCAACTCTAATCTTCACTAGAGACCACAAGTATCTGTTTGATATGTCGGACGTTAGTAACTTTGGTTACTACCTATCATTCTCCCAAGACAACCAATATAAATTGGAATATTCTTTCAATAATATTGTTAGAGAAGGAACTCCAGGTATTCAGTCGGCTGGATCCAGCGCACCCTATGTGCAATTCTCAGTCATTGGCGATGTTACTAATATCTCCTATTACTTTGATCCATCGAGGATAGGTGCAGATTCTCCTGTTGGAGAAACATCTTTTGTTGACATTATAACAACACCATATCAAGGCACATTTACTATTAATGAAATTGTCGATGATTATAACTTCAAATTCCCACTTCTAAGGGAGCCTGATAATACCAGTGCTGAAGTTATTACTGATGAATTTGATAATCCATATTCTTTCTATTCAACAACTTCCACCAGAGCAATTGGTTCTATTAATACAATCAAATTGGTATCTCCAGGTGGATTCTATCAGAAACTACCTGTCATTTCTGATATTGCTTCTTTCCGACAAATTGAAAAAATTATTATCAATGATGGTGGCACAGAATATGCAACTGGTGTATATTATGATGTTGAGATTGATGGTAATGGTGAAGGTGCTAAATGTATAGTTACCGTTGAATTAGATGATGAAGTTGGATCGGGCACAATTACAAATATTACAGTAACTGATCCTGGTAAGGGATATACTGAAGCAACTCTCGATATTGATGCAATTCCAGGGATCCTAGGATCTACACTTGCTGGATCTGGTGCATCTGCATCTGTTATTATTCCATCTGAAGGAAGTGGAGCGTCTGTCTTCTTAACAGGTAAAAATATTGGTAAGATTAAGAGACTAAAAAATAACGAATTTGGTTTCGGGTATTCTCATGATTATACATTGAGACCTGAGATTACATTCCCTGTAAATCTTCAACTCTTCAATACTTCGATCTTGTCTGAGATCCAAATTACAAACCCAGGTAGTGGATATACTTCAACTCCTGCTGTTGTAATTGAAGGTGGTGGTGGATCTGGTGCAGAAGCAACAGCAATTGTCAAAAATAATCGCCTATCCGAAATTATCATTAAGAGTCCTGGTGCTGGATACTCTTCAGAACCTGAAGTGCAATTGAAGTCTGAATTTAACTATGTTGTTAACCTTGACCTCAACTATCTTCAGTTTAACTTCCCACATGGTATTACAACTGGGGCAGCAATTCAATTCCGTGCAGAAGATGTCGGATCTTCAGTAGGAGAATTGCCAAAACCAAGTAGTGCAGGTTTGACCACGCTTGTTGCTGGTCAGACTTACTATGCAATTGCAGGTAATGCAAATTCTCTTGAATCTGATCAGATTCGTTTTGGATTAACACTACAGTCAGCTCAATCTGGTGACTACATTACATTCTTGACTCAAGGTAGTGGTCGTCAAGTATTGTTGACTGAAATCTTTGGTGGTGCTGCCACTGCAATCGTAGAAACTTCTAGATTCTTAGAAGGTGAGACAGTATATCAAGGAATCAACTTTGAGCAGTCTAGTGCAACTGGTGTAGTCTCTACGAATACAGGTTGGCAGATCGGTCCTAAGATTCTTAAGATTGTTGATTATACTGGAGATTGGGTTGAAGGTGAAACTGTAACAGGTACCATCTCCAAAGCATCTGGTGTAATTGATAACCTCAGTATTGCTCGTGGTGTCCTTAATATTGGATCCTTAACTAGGACTCCTGGTAGGTTTATTGATGATGTGGGCAAACCTTCAGAAATTGTCCAAAAAATTCAAGATTCTTTCTTCTATCAGAATTTCTCATATGTTATTAAATCTGAGATTCCAATCTCAGATTGGAAAACTCAGGTATTGGAAAATAACCATGCTGCAGGTTTTGCACTATTTGGTCAGTTGCAAATAACTGGCGGTAAGGATGTTTCTGGTCGTAAGATTGGCACTGAGTTTACCAAGCAGGTAAACATCAACAACTATAGTAATGTAAATCAGATTACATCTTTTGGTGCAGCACAACCAATTTACACAGAATATAACAATACTGAAGTGCTCTTCCGTAAGAGACGTTTGACTTCTTCTGAGGAAATCCTTACTTCTATTGTCAAGAAACTTGATACTATTTCACCACAATTCAATGGTATTGATAAGTCATTCCCAATCACAGTTGAAGGTGAGCAAGTAATCGTTAACCAAAATCAGTTGATGATTACACTGAATGGAGTTATTCAAGCACCTGGAGACTCATATCAAGTTGTTGGTGGCAATTTAGTATTCTCAGAAGCGCCTAGACCAGCATCTAAAGTAAACTATAGGATCCTTGAGGTAACTCCTACCCAAATCTATAGAATTAATTTGTATTCTGGTCAAGCAGGTATTGCAAACTATGGTATCTTCCCAACGTTGGGACAGCAAATCCAAGGCGTAAATTCCGATGCCATTGCTACTGTCATTGATTCTGGCACTAATCATCTTGATGTCATCAATATTGTAGGTGGTCCTTTCAATATTAATGAAGAAATTCAACGCACCACATTATTCTCAGCACTGGTGCAGTCTGTAACTGCACTTAATACTAATACTATCTTTGAGTTTGGTGAAGCAATCACTAACCTTGAAGGAGACACTGCAATTATTGAAGAAACTAATATCGATGATGAGGGGGTAATTAGTGATCGCTTGGTTATTAGTAAGACTTCAGGTACTGCTGAGTATGAAACTGGCATCCTCAATCTAAGATTGAATGAGTTTATTTACTCTGCATCTTCTGGAATTGCTGGTCAAATTACATTCATTGGTCCATATCGCGATCCTGTAACAGATGATGTTGTCACTGAGTTGGAAATCAACCCTGGATCCACTTTCTATGGATTGCTGTTTGAGCGTTTGGTCAGTATTACTAATCCAAATGTTATTCTTGATAATATTTCACAATCTTCAATTACACCGACTGAGTTGTATGATGACTCTAAGCGTATTAATGACGACTTCCTTGATTTTGAAGAAGTAAGAACTACAGAAGTTGTCTATACTCAATTGAGTAATGGCACTCTTGCTCAGGGAGATAGCATTCAAAACAGAAGAATATATTATGGAAATCCAGTATCTGCATATCATGGGACAGCAGGTAGTAGATTCTATGATGCCTCTAATAGAATCAAAGATAATAAGCAAGAATTGATTGATTTTGCTGAAGCAGAAATTGCTGTTGATCATCCAGACTTCTACTTCCCTGGTGATGCAATCACCAATTCTTGGAGTAGATTTGCAGATGGACATCGTTTCATTCAAAAGAATAAGGAGTATATCGCTGCTAAAACATACGATGATATGATTGCACAGTATCCTTCTTTGGTGGTGCCCGATGCTGCTAAGTGTAAGCGTGATCTGAAGAAGTTTATTGATGCGATTTCGGTTGATACTTTCCGTGGTGGTAATGTATACTCTCGCAAATTTATCCAACAATACTTCGATAGTACTGGTGCTCTAGTTTATGTTGATACTGAATCAGTAGAAACTAAGTGGGCATATGAGAAAGCAAAAGATTATATGCTGTTGTCTATCACAAACAACCTTTCTGGAAGTTATTCTCAAGTCAATGGTCCTGATGCTGGCACTTCATATGACGCATATCAAGATCTAACAATAACTGCTGACCCATCACCTAATGATCCATATGGCACTGCAGGTAGTAATGTAGATAATACAGACACCGAAAACTGTGAAGATGTCCAAGCTGCAATTGTCACCCTTTGGGAAATTGTAGATGATGCAATGACCAGCGGCACTCTTTCTGAGTTGCCAGATGAATCATTAGGTACCTATACACCCAATGAAATCAAGTGTCGTCGTGATATTGGTCTATTCATTGATGCAATATCAAATGATGTTTCTACTGGTGGCAATTTCAATACAGTTACATTCACTAGGTCATATTTTGACACAGCGGGTGCTCCTATTGCTAACGGTTTAGTTGGAGAGACTGCAGAGTCTATCACTGCATTTGAAAAAGTTAGAGATCTTGCATATCTAGCAATTAATAACTTACTTTATGGTAAAGATCTAGAAATCCTCAACGATCCTGCTTCTTATGGTGGCACCGCTCCTGGATTTACCTATGATGCTAACTATGCAAATGGTAGTAACCAGTTAGCAACAAACTGTGCTGATGTCCAGTCTTATATTTCAACTTTGACTGATATTGCAACAGTTTCAATTAATGCTGGCAATCTCACTAATGTAAATGCCTTAGCATCTATAACTGATGGCACTTTCCAGTCTGGAGAAACAATCCGCACCATTAAATTGGGATATAAGGATAAGTCTTCAGGTCTATTCACAATCAATGATCAAATCCGTGGAGTTACATCGGGTGTTACTTTCCAAGCAATTGGATCTAATTCTGGTCTGAAAGTACTCTTTGCTGATGAGTTATCAGGGACTATGGTTGATGGTGAGTATCTTACAAACTCAACTCTTGCCAATCAAAATAATTGCACCTTAAGTGTTGTCAAGAAGAGTCCTAGATTGAGTGGCACTAAATGTATTGTGATTCCTGCTGCTGGATATTTGACAGCAACTGACTCCTTTGAATATGCATTCGGAGCAACTGATGATTTTACAATCGAAGGTTGGTGGAGAGCAAATGGAGTAACAGGCACTCAGACACTGATCGACATGCGTCGTTTGTCTGCCACCTTTGGACTGCGAATGGTCATAGATGGTAGTACTCTGAGAGTTTATAATGGCACCACTCAGTTAATTTCTGGTGGCACTATTATTGTCGATGGGTGGTATCACATTGCATTGGTTAGGACTTCCAATACCTTACAACTCTATGTTGATGGAGCACAGGTAGGAAGCAACTACACCGATACAAATGATTATATCTATACCAAAGTAACTATTGGTGCCGACTTCAACGCTGCTAATGGATTTGATGGGTATCTGGATAATTTCTACATTGATAACAAAGTAGCAAAATATTCTGCACCATTTGTTGCTCCAACTCAAGTCGATTACAATAATCTCAATATTGTATTAGGACTGGATGGCGAAGATCCATTTATTCTGTCTACAACTGAAACTTATGCAACATTTACTGGAATTCTTACATCCAGTGCTACTGCCAAGGAAATTAATTATGTAGACAAGACTATTGTCATTAAAGATGTTGACCTCGGAAGGAAAGATCAAAGGGATGCTGCAAGAATCATTGAATTGAATGATGCTTGGATTGCCGATGAAGCCGTCGGAAGAATGAAGGCACAATTCCCAGATTTCATTATGCCAGGTGATGATCCTGCAAATAATTCTTATGGAGGTACTACATATTGCCTTCGCGATACGAAGGACTATATTATTGGTGCGATTGTTAAAGACTTGAAAGAAGGTGGCACATACCACACCTTATATACTGCTCGCACATACCTAACAAAGGGTGGTGAGTTAAATTATATTGGTAAGGAAGTCCTACAAACACTATTCACTTGGGACTCTGTTGGAGATATCATTAATGATGTTATCACAACAACTAGCACAGATCTTTCAGGTGTTTATAGTCAAAGATTGAGAATTCCTAATAATTTCTCTTCTCCTGCATCTAATGCAATTCAAACTGAAATTCGCGTATTGATTGATAATCTTTTACAGGTTATCGCACCTACAGATCAGGGATTCAAGGATTCTGGTGTAATGATTTGGAAAAATCGTAACTACATTGCAGAAGAAACTGCAGGATATATTAATGCAAAGTATACCAGGACCCTTGATGGAAATCCACAGCAATTCTTAGTCTATCCTGGCGGTGGTCAAAGTGCATGTGAAGATGATATTAAAACCCATATCCTTCCTGGAGTTATTGCTGACCTCGTAACAGGTGGCACGTACAATATTAAGAATGTGATTGATAACTACCTTGATTCTCAAGATAATATTCTCCATGTTGAGCATGAGCTCAATCCCATGTTGGATGCGTTTGAGTATGCCAAGTATTTGTGTATTAAAGCACTGAATAATCTTCTAATTTCTCCTGGCACTGCAGTTGCAGAATTGGGTGTCCCTGCTTGGGCACAAGATGATTATTATGCACCTCTCTACACCGCTAGAGCAGCATATCGTGATAATACAATCACTATTGATCCGCAAGCATGGCCTCAAGCAACTAGAAATTCTAATGATCGCTTTATAGATGCTGTCAATAGAATTAAGGAAAATCAAAATGTAATTGCAATGGAAGCAGTTGCAATTATGAATGATTTGTCTAAGTATGGGACTATGCAAGTCCCTGGTGGGCATGTAAATTGCGAAGATGATGTCAAAGATACAATTAATGCTGTCATCCATGACCTCCTCCACGATTGTAATGAAAAAACTTATGATGCAGCAGCACTTTATATTGAGACCGAAAACAATTCACTAAAGCATATTGAAAAAGAGTGGGAAGCATCTGTTACCGTTTATAAAATTGTAAGAGATCTCTGCTTATCTACAATGCGTAATGCATTTGGTAGAGATTACATTGAAGGAAATACTCCAGAGTCCACTCCTGTCCAGTCATATGAGCAGAATCCCTTTACCACAGATTATAGAGACACTGCAGAATCCATTGATGGTAATATTCGATATATTGCCGAGCAAGCAGTTGCTTTGGGTGAAGCACAGTATCCTTCATTGTCAATCAATGGTGGAATTCGTGGTGGAGATATATTTGATGTAACTGCTGCAACTCACGATCCTGCTACTGGAGTATCAGTATTAACAATTGGCACTCACACCTTGGTTGCTGGAAATAGAGTTACGATTCAACCCGAATCTATTGGATTCTCCTGCACACAAGATCAGAATGCAACTACCAAATATTATCCTCGTCCTGGTGATGATAACTACAATAAGTCAATTGCAATTACATCAGTAACTGCAGATACAATTACCGTGTCTGTTGCTGCATCTCCTGCATGGGCACAAGGTTATGTGCATACGTTTGTAGATGCTAAGAAAGGTGCAGTTGTATCCAATGGTGTTATTGATTGTGTCCATGATGTTACTGACATCTTGAGATCTCTAGTATTCAACCTCAAATATGGTGGTGAAAACTGGATGCAATATGCTACAGAATTCTATGTGAATAGTGCAGGCACACTTGATCATATTACTGCACAAGCAACTGAGTCTATATGGATTTTGGAAAAGGCAAGAGATCTTGTCAAACGTGCAATGAAGGATCAACTGATTGCGAATACTGCTGCATATGGAGTTGGTCAGCGTTTCTTCGATGCTACAGCAAAACCATCCAATCAACTTCGCCCTCACGATATTACTGATGGACTTGACAACTCAGTCTTTAATAATGTTTTAACCAGATCGTTTGCATCAGGCACAGTTAATATCAATAACTCTGCAAATTCTGCAACTGGAATGACCAGTAATAATGATTTTGTTTGCGAATGCACCACGGTGCTTCCATCGAATCCAGTTGATAGTGTCCTCTTTGAAGGTGGTGGATCTACAATAGGAACTTTCCTTGGATTTAGAGATAGTGGCGCATACTTAAGACTACGTGCTGGTGCAGGAGGAAATGCCTACGCTGGTGGTGCTTCATACACCAGTGATACTGGATTGGCAATGTTGGATATTCCAGTTGCAGATCTGGTAACTGCAGGTGTTATGGATGGCAATGCACATACTATCACTTGGGAAGTCCGTATTGGTGGCAATCAGGCAACTGGTGCTGGTAGAGTGAGACTATGGATTGACAATGAAATTCAGGGGACTGCATATACCCCTGGTGGTGGTGATGGCGGTGGAGTTGGTAGTGTTATTGGTCTTGGCAGTGGCGGTGGTATTTGGTCAGATGGTAATGATGGCGGTTTTGGTGCCACAGCAGGTAATGTGCCATCGGGAGAACCCACAGCTTCTTGGCAATATGCTATTACAGGCAACTTGAAATACTATAGAGGTCGTGTAGTTGATCCAGATTATACTGGCACTGAGACTTCTGAGATTGAAGCAAGAATTGATACTTTGATGACAGTTGTCACTGGAGGCATCACTAATCCTAGCGGAGTTGCAACAAATTCTTATTCTCTGCCATATATCTGGCCCGTTAAGTATAGTCCTGAAAATGTCATTAGAGATCTGACAATTACTTACGATACTTCCAATGGTGGATCTGAAGCCGACAGCACTTGGAATCAAGTATGTCCCCAAGTGGCATCTTCGATTGATACCTTGTTTGGAATGGTTATAAGCACAATTACAGAAGCTGCAGTTAATAATGTAAACTACCTAACAGGTAGTGTTACTAAGACCACAGCATCTACTGGTAATACCAATTACCAGGCAGGCACATGTCACAATGAAGTATCTGCTGTAGATACGTTGTTTGATATTATGTCAAATACACTTGGTGCTGGTGCAAATACTGATAAGGGTATTGCAGATATACTTCTCTTCAACCATGCTGCAATCGTGGCAAGGGTTGTAGATGATGTTACTGCAACATACGCAACAACTAACCTCACGAGCGATTTCCCAGATGCCGTGCTTAAGGCATTGCGATATGACATGATTACAGGTGGTAATGCAGGAGCATTCCGTCTTGCCCAGACTTGGTTTGATGGTGAAGGAAACTTCATTGCATTTACAGATGTCATTAGATCACATCTCATTTATGCATTAACAAGAGTTAGAGAATTTTCCAAGAGTGCTCTTTATCAACTTGGGACTGATCCTGGTTGGGATTCATATATCACATATAGTCCCGAGGAAAGAATAGATTACTTCCAAGAAGCAACTGAATTTATTATGGATTCTTCAATGAATCCTCTAGAATTTGCATTGGAAAGATCTGCATTCCCAACAGAAGCAAGTGTAACATTTGTAGCATCTACTGATGCTCAGAATCTGAGCACAACATATGAGATGGGTGAAGACTATAATACCGATCCCTCTCTGGTTTCTTTGACTCCTTTGGTGGATGTTGGATTTGATCGTGCTGAATATAGAATTAGAATTAACCGTGGAAATTACTTCCGTCGTGGTGATGTCCTCTCATATATCCCTGCATCTGAAAATTCATTAACAGGTTTGTCAGGACAATCATATTTCTATGTCTTGTCTGCAACAGGCACTTGGTTTGAGATTGGTGCTCATTACATCCACGATGGACGTTTCAGATTATTGGAAGTAGACACTACCAATGTAGGATCACAACTCTTCTCAGTTGTGAGACGTAGTGGAATCACTCGTGATGTAACTGCTTATCCTTCAGATCCCTCAGATACTCCTATCCAAGGTGGGTTTAATCCTGCAGATGTGCTTTATGGATCTACATCTGAAGCATCTAGCGAAGTTTCTAGAATTCAACTGAATTCTGCAAATATCTTCAAGATCTACAAGAACTTCCCAGTGACAAACGTATCTCAGACATTAGGCACTTATGATAGATTTACTAATGGAGAGCAAGTTGTTGTCCAAGGTGCGACTGCTAATAACGGATACGTACTACAAACAGTAGATCCTGACGATGATGGCAATTCATTTGTAAAACTTATGACAGTTGCTGGCACTATTAATAATGGTGATATAATTGAAGGTGTTGATAGTGGCACAACTGCTACTGCAGGCACATCGGATGATAGATTCTTGATGGATCTGGAGATTGGAGATTTTGCCGCAGGAGATTGGTTGTTTGCTTCCGAATCTTCTGCAGAAGCATATGCCGAAAGTTATGTAAATAAATCTGGTGCTCTTATTAGTAACCAGGGTGGTCGCATATCGATGGACGTTGAGACTATCCAAAATTCTTGGAATCCTGGTGATATTGTTTATGGTAGCGTTACCGATTACATCTTAGATGTTAAGGGTATCTCTGGCACTGCGATCCAATTGAATCAGTACCTACATGGCACTAACGTCTATGAATTGAATCTTGGTATTGCAATCATCGACACGGGTGTAAGTGATACATTCCGTGTTGGAGATGAAGTTTCCCTGCTTCAAGGCACTACAGAAAAAAATCCAGGTTTCCGTGCAACTGTTACTCAGTATATTAATGGCACTAATCTAGATCCTTCTGATCCAAATTATGGAATCCACAAACTATGGATTGCTAATCCTGTAGATGTAGGTACTGGTGCTCCAGTATCCGAATTGACAAATTCTTCCAATAACATCGGTAAGATTGATATTGGATCTAACTTCCCAACAATCTACGCAAATGTAACATCAGTTGTGGATACTGGATACACATCTTACGGGCGTGTGGTTTATATTGATCAACAGGGCATTACTGCAAGAATTCATATTGAAAATGCAGTGGGTCTATTTGTCGATAATATGACTATTAAATCTGATTATGGTTGGGGTGGAGCAGTTTCTTCTGCCAGGGTCCTTGAAGGTCGCGTTGAGCGTTACTTCCGTGGATTTGATGGAGTCCAAACGAACTTCGATATTACAATTGCAAATGGTGAGCAATACTTCCCAGATCCTGCAGGACATCTACTCATATGGGTGAATGGAGTCCTGCAACCACCTGGTGCAACTAACTCTTATGTTGCATTCTCAGACAAAGTTGCATTCTCCGAAGCACCTGATATTGGGTCTGAGTTTATCGGATATTATGTTGGTAAACTACGTCAATTGGACGATATTAGTTTCGAGTTTGATTCGTTGAGATCTTCTTTCAACCTCAAGCGTGATGGACTTTTCTATTCATTGACATTGACTGAAGGTGTTTCTTCTAACGTGATCCGCCCAGAAAACAACATTATTGTCTCACTCAACGGTATCATTCAAGAACCTGGAGTTGCATACGAGATTGTTGGATCCAGAATCATCTTTTCTGAAGTGCCTCGTGCAGGATCTACATACGTTGGATTCTCATATATTGGTAGTGACGCTGACGTGGTTGCAGCAACTGTTGTGCCACCAATTGAAACTGGCGATAAACTGGTCATTGAGGGTGAGGAGTTTCAGAGAGAAGTTGCTCTTATTGAGTCTTCCAACTCATTGATCACATTTGAATATACAGGATCTGTTAAGGGTCGTAATGCTGCCGCATTGGCTAATGTGACATCGGGAGAAGTTACAACTGCTGGTCTGACTGCTCCTGGTGATGGATATACATCAATACCAAACGTTGACGTTATTTCATCTACAGGATTTGACGCACGTATTGTTGCACAACTTGGAATTGCCAACATGGTAGTTAAGACTCCAGGTGTTGGTTATTCGCAAGCGAGTATTGCAATTGATAATGAAGTCCCCGATGATTTTGTAAATCCCGAAGGCACTCCTGTCAATGGTGGTTTTGATATCCTCGCAGGCGAAGGTAGTGAGTATACTGGAGGATCGACGATTACTCCTGGTGCGATTGCTATCACTCAAGATCCTGTCAACGTGACAGTGAATCAAAATACAACTGCTTCATTCACTGTGGTTGCTACGGTTAGCAATAGCGAAACCTTGAATTATCAGTGGCAGAAGAAAGATTATGGCATACAAACTTGGAGTAACATCATTGGTGCTAACCAAGCAGTATACGATACTGGAAACACAGTACAATCTGATGATGGTGATGAATATCGCGTTGCAATTACTGCAGCGGGTGCAACACCAGTCTATTCGCTATCTGCTATCCTAAGTGTCCAGACTGGAGCTACTGTAATTAGTAACTTCAATCCAGCGACCATCTTCGATGACAACTAAATAAAAGTAAAAAGATGACTGCAACCGCCAGTTATAATAATGCCACCAAAGTACTTACAGTTGCTGCAGATGGACTGCCAGCACCTGTAAGTTATGGCACATTTCCAAATTCAAATAACCCAAATACGGTTACTGAGCAAGATTTTGATCATAATTTTGAATATCGTGGTGGGACATTTGGAATTAGTCGTACATTTGACAGTAACCAATGGTCACAAACAGGATTTATTAGATCCATTATTATAAGTCCGAATGATAATTCATTGTTTGGTGCAACCAATCAAATTCGTGAAGGTGATCATCTATTATTTGTTTTTGATGATGGGATTAAAAGGAAGTTTCTTTATAAAGGGACAACTTTTACTTCAGTTGCAGATGAATGCTGGTTAGCAGCAGACGATCGTATCGATTTAATCATGTCAGATCAAGAATCAGGTTCTGGCACATACGAATACTACGATCAAAGAAATGGCAGGACATCTACCCCCTTAGGCACTATTGGAATTAGTGCAAATGGTGTAGTAATTTTCAATCCCAGTGCAGGGAATGGAGGATCTCCACCTGTTGGATATAGTTGGAATGCTGCTGGACATACGCCTTTCAATAATTTTGGTGAAGATGAATGCGGTGGACATCCAGAGCAAACAGGACAATATCATTACCATGATAGTCATTTCTTGGATTGTTGGAAAGATAATTCCGTAATGGCATCATACAATGATTATTATGGATCAACTCAATTTAATGGTAATAATATTCGCCACCCAGATGGACATTCAAAAATAGTTGGATATGCATTTGATGGATTTCCAATTTATGGTCCATATGGATATACTTCATCATGGGACAATTTGAGTGGAGTATCAATCCAGAGTAGCTCGTATTCCGTTAGAGATATTGAAGTATCAGGTAGACCTGATTATGGGACTACTAGTGATAATCCCCCAGCGGGATCTCTTGTTCAGGACTATGAATATATTGAAGGGACAGGAACTTTAGATATCCATAATGGTAAATTTTGTATAACTCCAGAGTTTCAAAATGGCACATATGCGTATTTCATATCGGTTGATCCTACAGATATTGATCATCCTGAGTTTCCATACATTATAGGTATTACTTCTCGTGAAGTTATAGATACACCATTAAATAACGGAGCAAATCCAGTTGCTCCTCCTGTGGATCCAGGTGATGGTGGTCCTGCACCAGTAGCACCTACTCTACAGTTTACATTGCAACCAGCAAATGCTACCGCTAATGCAAATGAGAGTGCTACGTTTACGGTAAATGCACAGATCCTTCCTGAAAATGGATCCATTGGGTATCAATGGTATAGATCTACTGATGGTGGATTCGCTTTCGCTGCAGTGACAGGTGCAACTTCAGCATCATACTCAGTCACTGCTTTGTCATACATGACTGGATACAAGTATCGTTGTCGTATTAGAGGACCACTTCCTCAAGATAATGCATCAAATACTCCTTTAGATTCAAATTCTGCTACGTTAACAGTAACTGGATCTGGTGGAGGAGGAGATGTTGCAAATCGTTTCGATAGCACATCATCTACATTTGATTCTACGAGTCAAACTTTTGATGGCACCTAAGCACCTAAATAACACTGTAGAAGAATAGCAATCCATGGCCAAGCAAAACCTCAGTATTGGTAGTTCAGCTAACGACGGGTTGGGTGATAGTCTCCGCGATGGCGCTATCAAACTCAATAATGTCATTGATGAAATTTACAATAATCTTGGTAATGAAACAAACCTACAACTTAGTATAGGTAGTCCTCTCGATGGGCAAGTATTGAAATGGAATGGCACTCAGTTTACTGAGTCTCATTTTGATGCACTTAGTGTAGATCTAAACGTCAAGACGTTTAAGATTGTTTCCGAAAACAACGGAGATGTTAATATCATGCCCGATGGCACGGGTGATATTAAATTTTGGAAAGGTGGAGCAGGCAGTGCCTTAGCATATGTTGATGGTGCAGATGGATACTTTAAGTGGTCTGCTCCATATACTGCTTTATCTGACCTCCCCGATGTAGCAACACATCATGGTATGTTTGCACATGTGCATGATGAAAGTCATGGTTACTTTGCTCATGGTAGTTGGATTCAACTGATAGATGTTGGATCATCTATTGGTGAGTTGGCAGACGTTGATCTGACTGTTGGCGGCGGTCCATCTGAAGGTCAAGTGCTCAAGTGGAATTCTACAAATAGTGCATTTGAGCCAGCAAATGATCTCAACGAAGGTTCAGGTGGTGGTGGCACTACACAAAACCTATTTGAAAGTTTCAATGCAGATAGTGGATCTACAACTGCAAGTGCTGCAACAGATACCTTAACTATTGCAGGTGGCACTAATATTACAACATCAATTACTGGTGATGTTGTAACAATCAATATGAGTGGATCTTTAGGAGATCCTGATCAGAATATTTTTGCTACCATTGGGTCTGATAGTGGAAGCAGATCTGCTAGCACCACATCAACTACAGTTAACATTGTTGGTGGTACTGGAATCAGTACTGCTATTAATGGAGAAAATCTTACAGTAACTAATGACTCACCCAATGTGGTGCAAGAGGTTTATAGGACAATTAATGGAGATACTGGCACTACAACAGCGGCATTATCAACTTCAACTTTAGCAATAAATGGTGGGACAGGAATCAGCACAGCAGCAACTTCAAATACACTTACAATTACCAATAATGGCATTGTAATTGCAAACCCTGCAGATAATGACACTGTAGTTTTTAACGGTCAAAGTGAAGCTTGGGAAGCAAGTGCATCTGCATCGATTGGAATTACAGTAAGCTCATTCGGATCTTCAGCATATACTTTTGAAGGTGGTGGTCTTAATGATGCAGGAAATAATCCCACAATCTATGTTTATAGGGGATTCACTTATAAATTCAATAACACAACTGGATCTGGTCACCCATTTGCTCTGAGACAAACTAATGGTGGAGCTTCTGTAACTGCTGGAGTTAGTGGATCTATAACTGGAGTCCAATATTGGACAGTGCCCCAAACTCTCACTGCTGGCACAACATATGTTTATCAATGCACAATCCATGCCAGCATGGTTGGTAACTTAGTGGTGGTTTGATAGATGACACGTACAGTTCCTGGTAGTGGTGCAGTAATTTCTCCTGTCTTCAATAGTGTTTTTGGAGTCAGAGATGTTTTTGTGGTGGAGAGTGGGTCTGGATATGATCCAAATGACCCACCAAGACTTCGTGTTTTAAATAGCGGCACACCTATTCGCGAAGCAGTATTGCGACCAATTATTCAAGGTAGTCTTGGAGAAATTACTGCTGTAGAAATTTTAGATCCTGGTGAAGGATATGATCCTCTACGTTTAGATATTGTAGATGAAAATTCAAATGGTAGTGCTAAAGGAAACGTTTTCCTAAAAGATGATGGTGGTGTTGATTACATCCAAGTCACTGTCCCTGGTAATGGATACTTTAATACTACAGTTGAAGTTAAAGGTGGTGGTGGATCTGGATCTGAAATAGTACCCGTTACTGGATCTGTTACTGGACTATCAATTGAGCAGCAAGGACAAAATTATACTGAAGACGATATTAACCTCATCATTTCTGGCGGTGGTGGAGATGGTGCTAGGGGAGTTGCTGCAGTTAATCGATTAGGTAGAGTCACTTCTATCAATCTTACCAATACAGGTGAATTCTTTGAGACTCCACCCCT
>Ga0233438_10001187_pt1 | contig 29394 bp, 29 predicted proteins | sample SI_123_September_FD_182720 | JGI IMG/M metagenome (GOLD analysis project Ga0233438, IMG submission 182720) | Seawater microbial communities from Saanich Inlet, British Columbia, Canada - SI_123_September2016_10_MG | ecosystem: Environmental > Aquatic > Marine > Inlet | place: Canada: British...
GCTCCTTATTTTGACAATAAAAAAGTGATGCAATTAACAGATATTTTCAATTCAACTGTTTGAACTTTTTTTTATACCAAGTGTCGCACTTCATACTTTAGAGGGCGACCTTTGCCAAACGGGCTATGCTCACCTCTTAAAACAGAGCTTATATCTGCACTAGCACTTTCAAAACCAATCATAAAACAGTGATCATCTGGTTTATCAACAAATAATGCATGACTAGATCTCTCTCCTTTGTCTGACAAGTAAACAGAAAAGTCAATACCAGTATCAGTACTGCCCTTGGCAATAGACTTAACAAGGCCAAGTTTCTTCTCTCTGACTTCTTGACCTTCCAGTACAAGTGCATGTGTAGAAAATCGCCTTGATCCACCCTTTTGAATAACAGACAAAACTTCATGAAGCATTTGTTTTTTATCTTCATCAAGCGCTTGGTAATCAAAAATTATCCGACCACTATGGCTAACATAATCAGCCACCACCAAATCGTAATCAGGTGTATGGTAAGTTGGGTTATTCAATGTTGCCACTTGAAAGTTACCATTCTTGATACCGCTTAAATTTAAAGCAATGACTGGTGAAATAATCTGTCTGCTCATGGCCGCTACCTTCATGAATTGCAAACCACGATAAAACGCAAACATTAAATTTTCATGAAGCCATCAAGTAAATAAATCAAATAGCGCCACTATCTAATATCCAACCACCCCCAGATCAAATCTAAAACAAGTAATCATCTGCCCAACAAGTGTTGATTTAGTATGGGTATTGAGGAAAATTCATAACTGATTACTGTATCCATTATTTAATACTTCTTGGGTATTAGCGCATGAAGGTTCATTGTTTACTAGCATATTGTCTTTCGAAAATTCACTAGAATTTTTTTCTTCAGAGTTTATATACTTCTGAATATCAATACTCTTGTTTGGTTCAGTTGAATGACAAGCCTTTGCAATACCCCAGAGGCAGATTGTAGGGATAATACTTATAGTAGCAAGTATAATCAGACCTTGAACTGCCATTGGTAAAGCAGCAATACCAAGCAGTGCAGATGCTTGTGCTAAGATTGATGGCATCATTGCGCCTGACATACCCATCACTAATGCTGATAGTGAAACTGAGGTAACAAGTGCTTTAACCAATGGTGAGGATTTCTTAATCTTGAATTGAATCAAGGCAAAGCTCAACACACCCAGCATACATCCCAACGCTAATCCGTAAGTCGCCGTTACAACAGGTAGGATCAGTATGGGTAATGCTAAACAGCCAATAGCTAGTGCTAAAAATAAGGAATTAATAGCCTTATGAAAAATATCGTAATAGCGAGAATTTAAGCCTTTATTCAAAATGACTGAAATCACTACCGCTCCCACAAGACCATATCCAATGGCAGTCGGCAAAATTCCAGCAATTCCCAAAAACATAATGCTTAGTGCAAGATGAGAAATTATCGATAGGGTTATTGGACCTGCTTTTTTTAACCAGTTGATACCTGTTTTTCTAGCAGCCAAAACCATAGCTGATAGGGCAAAACTACCCAAAGCATAACCCATCGCTGCAGCAAACACTGGATTTAAAACCATCATTGACACCATACCAATGATTAATAAACAACAAGCTGCCTTGATAAATCTAGATTGTTTCTTTTTATCGCTTTTTTTAATCTTTTTTTTGGCTTTGTTTTCTTTAAGTTTCGTTTCTATATTGGCTACTTGTGGATTAACACGTATAATATTATTAACACATGATTTTGGCTTTGCATAAGGATTAATTTCTTTCAAACTTGTGCTTTTCCGATTTGGATTATCTCCATCCAATAAATGTTTCAGTACAGCAGCGATATTAATGTCATTCAAAACCACCCTCATGCCATTATGCTTAAGTGGCACTTCATTACCTTTTATCGCTTGTTCTTTCATATATCCTTGATCATTAAATTTTAATTTACCTGCCCATGAGTACTTCTCAGACTTTCCGGTTATACTATGAGTACCTTTCCAACAATTCGACAAAGTAGCTGAAGCTTTTTCAAAACCAACCATAAAACAGTCTTTTCCTTCCACAAATAACGCATGCCCCGATTTTAATCCTTTCCCATCTCCAAAATTAAAAGAAAAATCTTGACCCCACGAATTATTTTTTGTCTGTGCTGAGATGAAATTTAGCTTTTTTTCTACCACCGCTTCTTTTTTGATTTTAAGATCATGCGTGGAGAATCGCTCAACGCCATCACGTTTAATTTGATTTAAAACTGTTTGTAATTGCTTTTTTTTGTCATCACTAAGTCCTGAATAATCAAACATCACCCGACCACCATGCTGGATATATTCAATTGCCTTAAAATCATTTTGTGGTAAGGAAAATTCTTTTTGCGTTGCAACTTGAAAGTCACCTTTTTCAATGCCACTTAGAGCAAGTGCCATAACTAGTGGGATTTTATTGTCTTGAGCGTCTTGTTTCATGTTTAACACCTAGATTATTTATCGACCATGATAAAGAGACAAGCTTAAGGTCAGCTTAAGTGACGTTACGTGTTACTGATGATCGGCACTGACAAAAAAACCGATGATGGAGAAGAAGGGATATTTTTTGTGTATGAGTGTCAATGATGACTAGAGATGATCAGCAACTGATACCATCAGCTTAATACTTGATTGATTCAAAGGCTGGGTTTGCTTAAAATGTCTGTTTTACTTGCAGTCTTATGCAAACATTTGATGTCATAGTCATCGGTGGCGGTCATGCTGGCGTTGAAGCTGCTTTGGCTGCATGCAGAATGGACTGCCAGGTACTACTGATTTCTCAAAATATTGACAGCATCGGACAAATGTCTTGTAACCCATCGATTGGTGGTATTGGCAAAAGCCATTTAGTCAAAGAAATTGATGCATTAGATGGCATTATGGGGCAAGCTGCAGATGCCGCTGGCATCCACCTGCGAATTCTAAATCAAAGCAAGGGGCCTGCTGTACAAGCATTACGGGCACAAGCAGATCGTCAGCTTTATCGTAGCTTTATTAAACAAACACTTGAGCATACGAAGAACCTAACCATGGTCCAGCAATCAGTTGATGACTTAATCGTAGAGGATCAAACCGTTATTGGTGTTCGCACCCATATTGGTATGGCTTACTATGGTCATACAGTGATTTTAACCGTAGGTACTTTTTTGGGTGGACAGCTACATATTGGTCAACAGCAAAGCGCTGGTGGACGCGCTGGTGATAAAGCTTCTAATGCATTAGCTACTCGTTTGAGAGAGCTTCCCTTTAGGATTGAGCGGTTAAAAACTGGCACACCACCAAGGCTAGATGGTCATAGCCTTGATTTTTCTAAAATGACGGTGCAACCGAGTGAAGCGCTAAATGCCTATTTTTCAGAGCTCAAAGGCCAAATCCACCCTTCACAAATTCCGTGCCACATGACCTACACCACGCAAAAAACGCATGATATTATTCATGAACATATTGAACAGTCGGCAATCTATAATGGCAATATCACGGGCCAAGGGCCACGATACTGCCCATCGATTGAAGATAAAATGCATAAGTTTCCAGATAAAAGTCAACACCCAGTATTTGTTGAACCTGAAGGGCTCACTACGACAGAAATTTACCCTAATGGACTATCAACTAGCTTGCCTGCACAGGTGCAAACTTTATTTATCCAAAGTATTCCTGGTTTTGAGCAAGCTAAAATCGTTCGATTCGGCTACGCTGTAGAGTATGACTACTTAGACCCTAGAGATCTAAAAATGAGCCTAGAGTCTTGCATTATTGAAAAACTATTTCTGGCTGGCCAAATTAATGGCACCACTGGCTATGAAGAAGCAGCAGCGCAAGGCCTTATGGCTGGAATCAACGCAGCCAAGCGCGTCAAACTGCAAACGCCCCTGGTGATCCAACGAGATCAAGGATACATTGGTGTACTGATTGATGATCTGGTCATGCGTGGAACCAATGAACCTTACCGCATGTTTACCAGTCGATCAGAACATCGATTAAGCTTGAGATCCGATAATGCTGATTTACGGTTAACTGAAATTGGCTATCAACATGGTGTGCTATCAGATAAAAGATGGCAAGCGTTTCAAGATAAAAAAGAGCTCTATCAATTGCTTTTAAAACACGTCATGGACCACAAGCTAGAAGCCAAACTCAGACAACCTGAAATCAAAATAAATCAGCTACTTGGCGAGGCAGAAATCGAGAAGTTTCAAACGGTGATTACTCAGGTTGAAACTGATATCAAGTACGCTGGTTATATCAAACGGCAATCGGATTGGGGGAAAAAGCAGCAACAATTTGATAAAGTACAGCTACCAGACCAATTGATCTATCAGGATATACCCAGCTTATCTCATGAGGTGGTTGAGAAATTATCTAAATTTCGGCCAAAAACACTCTCTCAGGCACTTAAAATTCCTGGCATTTCTCCTAGCGCTGCATCGATCATTGATGTATACCTTAAGAAACAGTTTAGTCTAAAATCTGAGCAGCAAAATGACTGACTTAACCAATAGCTTACTCATTGCAACACCCACTGAAGATCCTTTTTTTGCTGGGACGATCATTTATATCAATCAACATGAAAGTCGTGGATCTGTTGGCCTAGTACTTAACAAACCCATGAAAATGGAAGACCAGATCGTGTTTGAAAAGATTAAGCCGACTGAGTTTAAAACACGATCACCTGTGCTAATTGGTGGGCCAATTTCACAAAACACGATGTTCATGCTAGAGCGTAAAAAGGACCAACCAGTCAACATACTCTCTCAACAGTCAATTGAAGGACTTGATGAAGAAAATCATAATAATTATCAAATGATCGTTGGTCTGGCTGGCTGGTCAAGCAACCAACTGGATGAAGAAATCCACCTTGGCAGTTGGATCGTGATCCCAGCAGATCTTGATATTATTTTCCATCCTAAGATCGAGCAACGCTATTCACTGGCACTCCAAAGTCTTGGTATTAAACCCCATCAGCTAGCACCAGCTTGTGGCCATGCCTGAAACTTCTTGTTACTTAGGTTTTGACTATGGCAAACGATCTATTGGTATAGCAGTCGGTCAAACGCTCACAAACACAGCCACAGCATTAACGGCAGTTGCAGTTAACCATCACATACCACAATGGCATTTGATTGATGTATTGATCAAACAGTGGCATCCTGCAGGCCTAGTCGTTGGGTGGCCTATCGATACCAGAGGCAATATGCAAAAAATCACCCATGCCGCCCAGGCTTTTGGCAATGAACTTAGTCAACGATATCAACTGCCAATCCATTACATCGATGAACGATACACAACCTCAGCAGCCAGAGCGTCTCTTCTTTCATCAAGCAGGTCAAGACAAACAACGAAATCTCAAGTGGATGCTGAATCCGCAAAAATCATTCTTGAAGATTTTTTGAAATATTAGGGTTAATAATAAAATCAACATAGAAATTAGCGTCAAAGCAAACTAGGTCAAGTATCCTGGTCTTCCGGGAGATGATCTGCATGAAAGTATTCAAAAAAACTATCAACTGTATCTGGTCTGGCCAAATGACCAGTTTGATCAATACGTACTTGAACCAACTGATCAGGCACTGGAAAGCTTTGGTCTGGGGTGTGAGCCAGAATTTTTTGCATAAATTGAGTCCATAAGGGCAATGCAGTCGATGCAGCATAGGCGTGTATACCGCGATGATCATCAAAACCCATCCAAGTCGTACAGATCCATTGAGGAGTAAAACCCACAAACCAAGCATCTCGTTGATGATTGCTGGTACCTGTTTTACCTGCAAGATCCGAACGTTTTAAGGTACGGTAAGCGTATCGTCCTGTACCTTTTTTTACCACTTCTTGTAACATATGTGTTGTTAAATAGGCTGTCTGTTTAGTGATCACTTGATGGTGATCAGGGTCTGGGGCCTGATAAATCATTGTATTTGTCTTAGCGTCATCAATCCGCTCAATCAAAGTTGGCTTAATACGCTCACCCTGATTAGGAAAGATCGACATTGCTTCGGTCATCATGAATGGTGATACCAGCCCAGAACCAAGTGCTAAAGAAAGGGAATTTGGCTGTAGATCCATCTTAAAACCAAATTGATTGAGTGTGAACTGTACCTTTTTAAAATCAAGCATGGCTAACAGCTGAATAGAAACTAGATTAATTGATCGTACAAGACCTTCTTTTAGACGGGTGAGACCATGAAACTGGTGTGTATGATTTTGTGGACGCCACATTTCATCAGCCTGGCTTGTATCTTCCATCACAAAAGGTAAATCTTTAACCGGGGTAGCAAGGGTTTTACCTTGCTCAATAGCAGATGCATAAATAAATGGTTTAAATGCAGATGCTGGTTGCCGAAAAGCTTGTGTGGCATGATTAAAATAGCTTGGATAATATCCACCTACCAGCGCCCTAATCTTACCAGTACCTGCTTCCATCAGAACAATTGACCCTTCCATCATTGGCTGAGGTATCAGCTGATCATGTTCAAGCGCAATAACGTCACCAGGTTTGAGCTGTTGAATAAAGCGACCAGGAAGATTGTTTGGATACTTCACAGGACGATCAAGCAGCTGATCATGCTGATCAAGTAACACGATTTGATGATTCGTATGAGCCATCACTACCGCAAGCAAAGTACCAAATCTACGAGGTAACTTATTAAGCTGGTCAATGATTTTTTGGCGATCTAATCGTAACCAGTGAACTTGATTCGGCCAGGCAGTTTGAGGGTGCTTATAGGTGTATTGCAAAACAGCTTGACGCAATGAAGACACAGCAGCTTGTTGATCTGTACTCACAATGGTGGTTTGCACTGCAAACCCCTGATAGATCTTATCACCATACTGTTGATAAAGTTCTTTTCGCACTAATTCAGCAACATGTGGTGCATCTAACTGTGGCGTAGGCAAACTGAGTTTTACCCAGATAGGGGCATTGTTAGCCTGCTCGAAACTAGTTTGATCAATCATGTTTAACTCGAGCATTCTGGTAAGAACATAATGCCGACGCTGCTTAGCTTGCTCAGGATTACGTAAAGGATTAACTGTAGAAGGTGCTTTGGGTAAACCTGCTAACATGGCTATTTCAGAAAGTGACAATTGATCCAGTGATTTTTGATAATAATGCTTGGCAGCAGCTACCACGCCATAAGCCTGTGCTCCAAAGTATGTTCGATTTAAATATAAAGTTAATATCTCTTTTTTGGTCAAACGGATCTCTAACCAGGTAGCTAAAATCATTTCTTTAATTTTACGAATATATGTTTTTTCTCGCCCTAAGTAGACTGCACGAGCCACTTGCATGGTAATAGTACTGGCACCTTCTTTTTTTTGCCCTGTTTGCACCAACTGCTTGACTGCTCTAAAAACACTGATCAAGTCGACACCATAATGAAAATAAAATCGTTGGTCTTCAGCTGCCACAAACGCATCGATCAGCTGCTTAGGAAATTGATCATAAGTCGTTGGGTAACAATGCTTGTGACCATAAACACCAATTAATTGATGGTCTTGAGAATAAACTTTTAACGGTTGGGTATAACCAGAATTGACCAGTGGCCTTGGCGAAGGTACTGACGCAATTAATAGGACGCTATAAAATAAAACTAAAACACATATACCGATGAATATCGATTTTAAGCCTTTCCACATGAATTATGGTACGTGTTCCAGCTGACTTAACTGTTTTTCTAGATCTTGCTGGCTAGTTGCCCCTTCAATTACAGGATTTAATTTGCTGGTTTTTTCGCTAAAAATGAAGAATGGGGTGCCCATAATATGCAATGTTTTAGCAAGTTCTAGATTTTTATCAATTATGGCCTGCGTTTGCTTACTTTCACGATCTGCTTTGAATTTTTTTGCATTTAACCCCAAGGATTTTGCTATTTGATCAATGGAATCTTGGTTAAGCGAACCTGGCTTCACTTCCACTAGTTGCTTATGAAATGCCGCAAATTGACCCTGATTGCCTGCAGCAATGGCGGCTTTAGCTGCTAAAGTTGAATTACCCCCAAAAATCGGCAATTCAACGACCACCAAGCGAACTTTTGGATGTTGTTTAATAAAGTCAGTTAGTAACGTATGCATGGATTTACAGTGACCACATTGATAATCCATAAACTCAAATAAAGTGATCGGCGCTTTTGGATGACCAATCACAGTCACTTGGTTGTTGTCATAGATAGATTGCTTATGGTCCTTAATCGCTAGTTGCGTTTGAGACTTCATCTGAGCCATTTGTTGATTTTGATAATTCTTAAGTGATTCAATAATGGTTTCTGGGTGGTCCATTAAATATTGATGAATGGTTTGGTCTAACTGAGGATTAGTTTTTTTTTCAGCTAGACTGACAGTTGAACACAACAAACAGATCAATAAGCTAATTGCCCTTAAAACCATCTTACACTTCTCCTTTCTAATGTATTATGCTTAGTTAGTAAGCTTTAGCGTCTCTAACATCCTTTAAACTATCCTTTAAACTATCCTTTAAACGCAGCATGGCTTTTTTTTCAATCTGCCTGACACGCTCAATAGAGATGCCGTAAGTTTTAGCAAGCTCTGCAAAAGTTGCTTTCTTTGACTGCATCCAACGTTTACGAATGATATCTTTTTCACGAGGCCCCAACTGCTTTAAGGCTTGTTTAATCTGGTGATTCCGTTTCGCCTGTTGATCATCAGCTTCCAACTGAGCCACATGAGAGGTAGTATCTGGTATCACTTGATGTAGATCACCGCCATCCTGGTTTGAATCAACGACTATATCAAAAGACTGATCACTAGATGACAAACGCTTAACCATGGTAGCAACTTCTTGGATCGGCACATCTAAAGTCTCAGCAATATGATCCATCTCTTGAGCAGACACATGATAACCAGCGCGTATAAATTTATGTAAATTGAAAAAGAGCTTTCGCTGAGCCTTAGTGGTGGCAACTTTAACAATTCTCCAATTTTTTAAGATGAACTCGTGAACTTGAGATTTGATCCAATAAATAGCAAATGACACCAATCGAACCCCTTTACTAGGATCAAAGCGCTTAACGGCTTTCATCAGCCCGATGGTTCCTTCTTGGATCAAATCAGCTTGTGAAAAACCAAAGTTGACATAGGGTCTAACAGAATAAATAACAAATCGAAGGTGTGATAAAACTAGCTTTTTCGCCGCTTGGGCATCGCCATCATTGAGGAACTTCTCTGCTAAGCTTTGTTCTTCTTGTGCTGTCAACAGTGGAATTTGATGCGCATAAGCTACGTATGCTTCAATACTTCCTAGTTGACTTGGAATCGGTAAAGCGCTCATCTAGAATTTCATCTCCTATAGGTTGTAATTATAGCCAATTCATCATCAAGGATCAATCAATTGAACCAGCAGCCACCTTAACATGCCAAACATTCATCCATTGCTCAAATAACCCATCAGCCAGCAGATCAACTGATGTATAAAGCTGCTTGTACAGGTCACTTTGTGCCTGGAGGGTGGAAGGTGACAAACGACCAAGAACATAATCTTTCATCCGGACTGGTTTTATTGGTCGGTCAATCCCCAAACGCAATCGCCAAAACGCATCTGAATGAACCTTTGACACAATATCTATTACACCATTATGTGAACTTTGACCACCCCATTTAAGCCTAGCTTGCGCTATTGGCAAGTCACATTCGTCGTACACAATCAAACAGGATGCCAATGGCATTTTATAGTAATGCAACACTGCTTGCACAGCTATTCCACTGTCATTCATATAACAGTCAGGAATCGCAATTAAACAGCCATTAGGTAACTTTCCCGTACTAGCGTGAAGCTTAGGTTGGTGCTTAAGTTTGATCCCTGCTTGCGTGGCAAATGATTGTATACAAGATTGCCCAGTGTTGTGGCGCGTTGATACGTACGCTTGACCTGGATTTCCTAGACCGACCAGCAAACGGATCGGTGTCATTCAGGTAAATATTGAAAATCTAAATGTAGAATTCGATCGGTCACTGGATGAACTTGCTTAGCCTTTACTTTGACGTTCATGGACTTTTTATCATCAAATAATAATGTCACTTGATCAATAGCACCTTTACTCAATATACGTGCAACTTCAAATGCTTGTAAGCACAGATTCACATTGGCTTTTCCTTTACCGTAAAGAACGCCTGGCACGTGATTAGATGCACGTAATTGGCGATTTGAAGCACGACCGGTTTCTGCGCGAGTCGTAACCTGAAACTGGGGCAAACTCATAACCAACTCCTATTCATCATTAAACATAGAACTAACTGATTGCTTGTGACTCACCCTTAAGATGGTCTCAGCAAGAATACTTTTAATGCTCACCTGCCTAATCTTTGTGCTGGATAAGTCACTAGGTAACGGAATTGTATCACCAACAACCACTTCTTTCAAAGGGGATTGTTCAATGTTTTCAAGTGCTGGCCCAGATAAGACAGGATGGGCGCAGTAAGCCGATACGGAAGCAGCCCCATTGGATGTCAGCACTCGGGCTGCCTGACAAGCTGTACCTGCCGTATCAAGAATATCATCAATGATCAAACAATGACGATCCTTGACTTGACCGATGACATTCATAACCTCAGATTGATTATTTGCTGGCCGCCTTTTATCAATGATGACCAATTCTGATCCTGGTAGACATTTGGCAAAAGCTCTCGCTCGAACCACACCACCAACATCTGGAGAAACCACTGCAGGTGACTGATAACCCTTAGACTGTATATCTGCTAATAATACTGGTGATGCATAAATATTATCCACCGGCATATGGAAAAAACCTTGTATCTGCTCAGCATGTAAGTCAACGGTAATAAGCCTTGAGAAACCAACCGATGTCAGCATATCTGCAACAATTTTGGAAGTGATCGGCACCCTTTTTGAGCGAACACGACGATCCTGGCGCGCATAACCAAAGTATGGCACCACTGCCGTGATGCTAGAAGCAGATGCTCGTCGAATGGCATCGGCCATCACCACCAATTCCATCAGATGGTCATTACATGGATGACAAATAGATTGAATAATAAAAACTTCACTACCACGAACGTTTTCGTGGATCTCAAACATGATCTCACCGTCAGAAAAACGCCCAATCGTTGCGTGACCCAAACGGATCCCAAGGAGCTTAGCAACACTTTCAGCCAATTGACCATTGGCACTTCCAGAAAAAAGCTTCATATATTCCGTTTTTTTACCTAAGCTGACCGACTAAAAAAAGCTATACTTTAAAAAAAGATTTTTTTAGCTCACAATAAGTATAACATTGCTAAAAAATTTCGAAAAGCCTTATTTTAGATGGTTGACCAGAACAAATATCTGTCAATGACGCTACAAGAGTGCTAATCGACACATAAACATAACCTAACAGAAGTAACTGAACTGTTAATTGGAAAATTTTTTAGATTTGGCTCACCACTTATTCTACCCATCTACCAAAGCAGTGTTCATCATATGCTTATCAATGGCTGCGTCAATATCTTTAGGGAGGGCATAATGCTTTTTGTTGCACTTCCATACTTCTAGCGTTTTTTGTGTTGTGTCGCGCACCGTGTTTATAACCAGCTTTTTAGGGGTGCCCGTTTTTTCGACAAGTTGCTCAAACGTGCCGATAGAACACATTGTCATATTTTTGGTTTTAACAAATTTGAGTGCAAGGTTATCACCCGTGATATAGGGAACCGTTGAGAGCAAATCATAAGCAGGTGATAGCTTTGGCGTTCTTTCATCTTCATATATAAGTGACCAATTTTTAAGGTGCATATCGCCATTGCCAGTTAAAATTGTGTAGGTCAGGCGGCGAATGAAGTCTATTAAACCTTCCTCACCCACCAACGTCCAAACCATTTTCGTGATATTGTTGAAGCTAACGCCTTCGTATTTACTATCGGGTAAAATGCCATATACTTGCGCAAAATCTTCGATATGGATACGTTTACCAACTTCATTACGATCAAAACGTTTTACGGCAAGGGCCTGTGACCCGCGCAATTTTCCAAAAGCTGGAAGCCCATCGATTTTATTCAATGCTACCAATTCAACATCTGGCACTGGAATGCCAATTTCGCTTGCCATATGCATGATGGCATACTCATTTTCCGGCACATGGTCATAAGCTGGTGATGGCAATTTCACAATCCAATCGCCGCCCACGCCGCCTGAAGGGATTGTAAGACCACCTCGATGCTTCATTAGTCCTGAGAACTTTAATTGCGCACCAGCTAACGAAAAGCGAAAAGGGGGTATACTCTGAGCAATCTCTTTCATAGCATATGGCAAGCCTGATGCTTTCGGCTTAGAGAGTGCAGTTGAGCGCGCAATGATGGCTCCAGGCAAATCCTCACCGAGCAAACGTAACATATCAAATTCGTTAGTGGGTTTGACATGCCCAGCCTCAGCTATGTAATTGCGTAATGGTCCTTCAGGGAGCAAATTTGAAAAAAATGGTGGCAACTTTATGCTATAGACCCTTGTTTCTCTAAGAAACGTTTTGTCGGCAGCGTAATAACATTGGCTCAATATGGGTCTATTGCCATCTGCGACATACCCATCATCAAATGAAAAAACCATACGGCCATCAGGAAGCTTCGTCAGAACGCCAACCAAAATGTCATTTAAGTATATATCAAGATAATTTACCATAACTTGCTTTGTTATACCTCTTCCTCATCTGCTTGCCAGGCTGGCTTTTGACTTACCCCTTGCTTGCCATCAATAATGCCCTGAATGACAGGTTTAAAATGACGCGGCACAAACATCAGCTCCAAATCCAGTAGCTTTATAATCTCCTGTAAACTCGACAGCCGTATGTCGATATGACCAGATTCAATCTGCGAAACATGACTTTGGGGAATCCCAACTTTTTGACCGAGCTCCCTTTGCGTCATTCCTTTTGCTTTACGCGCGCTACGTATAATATGGGCTATATTCTGCATATTGATATAATAACACATATATTAAGATAGTAAAATATGTTTATACATATATCTGTGATTTCGACCTGTATCTTTGCAGATATCCTCTTATTTCATATATTCCAGTGTTATTTGACCCAATAAATCGAATAATGCTGTGATCACACATGTCTTTAATATTAAAATGCTACAACTATTTTGGTTAATGAATTAAGAAAATACTCCGCATGATGACACCGTAAAGATATCGGCTATAAAGGCCAACCAAGCGTGAGTGATTAATCACACTAAAGACCAACATAGAATTGGCTTTGTATTATTAAATCAAGAGACCGGAATCAACTTAAGCGTATGAAAATAGCTGGGGTGCCAGGATTCGAACCTGGGAATGGCGGGATCAAAACCCGCTGCCTTACCACTTGGCTACACCCCAATATTATCTATAGAGATCAACTTCTGGTATTTTAAGCCTAATTACATGGTCGTCAAGCATTACTTCAGTTCGCTTAGCACGATTTTTACTGGTATAATCGGCGGAAGTAAAGGAGCTAAGATCGTGCCAGCCACGAAAGATCGATTCAGGGGTTTTTTGCCCATCGTCATAGACATAGAAACCAGTGGGCTCGACTATCAAACGAATGCGATTTTAGAAATTTGCGCTATTCCAATAACCTACCAAAACCTACAGTGGGAAATGGGCCACTGCTGGCATGAACATGTCTTACCTTTTGACAATGCAGTCATAGACGAATCTGCTTTTCAAGTACATGGAATTATCCCTGATCATCCATTTCGTCAAGCCATTTCAGAAACAGATATGATTAATAAGTTAGCCGATCACATCAAGCAACTACTCAAAAAAACCCGTTGCTTTAAAGCCATATTGGTAGGACACAATGCTCACTTTGACCTCAGCTTTCTTCAAGCAGCAATTAGTCGCTCACAGGTCAGTCAGTTTCCAATGCACCCTTTTACCACCATTGATACAGCAACGCTTGGTGCATTTTTACATGGAGAAACCGTGTTGGCCAAAATATTAAGAAAAAGTAAAGTGCCCTATTCCATCAATGAAGCGCACTCTGCCTATTACGATGCAGTTGTGACTGCCAAGTTTTTTTGTAAGGCCCTAAATCAAAAAAAATCATAACAAACAAATACAATCAATCCATTTCACTTAAAAATGCATCCACAAAATCAGTCGCATTGAATGGCTGAAACTGGTCTAACTGCTCACCTAAACCAATACCAACGATAGGCACTTTTATTTGATGCGCTAGGCCGAGCAAACAACCACCTTTAGCGCTACCGTCAAGTTTCGTCATAATGATGCCTGTCACATCAATGGATTGACGAAAAGACTCAACCTGCTTGAGCGTTGTTTGCCCTAGGCTGCCATCAAGCACCAAAAAGACATCATGAGGAGCCGACTTATCTAACTTTTTAGCCACCCCACACACCTTGACCAATTCTTGCATTAATGGTGCTTGATTGTGTAAACGGCCAGCGGTATCGGCGATCAACCAATCAACTGCCTTTGCTTGTGCCGATTGATAGGCATCAAAAATCACTGATGCACTATCAGCCATGGGTTTTTGCGCAATGACTGGCATTGCCAGACGTTGACTCCAAACTTTGAGCTGTTCAATAGCGCCAGCACGAAATGTATCACCAGCTGCCAACATAACGCGTTGATTTTTATTTTTCAGAAAGCTTGCCAATTTAGCAATGGTAGTCGTTTTTCCGCTACCATTAATACCTACCACTAGCAGAAGATGAGGTTGATGTACTGTTTTTTCTGTAAACGGCCTTTCGTATGGCTTTAATAATGACACACATTGGGATTTCAATGTCTGAACAACGACTTGAGCTGTTGGATTAGCGGGTAGCGCTTTTTGTGTTCGAGCCAATAACAAATCAACGGTTGCTATATGCGTATCGGCTTTAATGAGCCTCGAACTCAATGTTTCCAGATAGTCATTTAATGCAGATTCAGATAAACTAGTTGGATCTGGCTCATGCTGTTGAACAGCAAAGGCACTTTTGATTCGTTTGAACAATGACATGATTCAACAACCAATATTTGAGTGAAAAGGGATATGCAACAGTCACTTTAACAGGATATATCTTAAAATTGAAACATCAAAGCGTATTCATCAACAGCGGCATCTGGAAGCGACGTAAAATTACCACACCCCCCTCACTGCAACTACGGCCTACTATGGGACATGTCCGAGAAACGATTTTTTCCTGGATCAGAGAACGGATTCCAACATCACGGTGCATTGACTTGTATGCAGGTACAGGCATTTTAGGGCTAGAAGCGTTGTCTCAAGGAGCTGCATGGGTAAATTTCGTTGAAATCAATACTTCTCTAACTAAACATATAGAGCAAACGCTTGATCAATTGAATTGCCTACAAGCCAAAGTATGGACACAATCTGCCAAATCATTTATTGATCAGGTCGACTGGCAATCTATTGAAATCGTGTTTCTTGATCCTCCATATGACACAGGAGAGATTATAAAAATTATCCATCAACTGTCTCAGTCACCGCTTAAAAATAGAACACTTATCGTCATGGAATGGTCAAAAAATGAATCAATCACTTTTCCTTCCGACTGGAACGTGTTAAAAATAAAGACGACCAAACGTTTGCACTTCGGTGTGATAGAAAAAAGATAAGGGCTAAGAATATGGACAGAGACACGATAAGCTTACCTGATTTTTGTAAGTCATTACTTGCATCCATTCATGTAGACCTCGAAGATGACAAAATTGAGCTACTGATAAAATACACCCATCTAGTCAATCAATGGAACCAACATCACAATTTGACCTCCGTTAGAAATCCACATGGCATTATGCATCGCCATATCTTTGATAGTTTAACGATTTTGCCCTATCTAATGGATGCTAATCGAATTGTTGATTTAGGTAGTGGCGCTGGATTTCCAGGCATCCCATTGGCTATCATCCGTCCAAGCATGAAAGTCGCCCTGCTAGATTGTCATCAGAAAAAAATCAGCTTTCTGAGACATGTGTTATCCGAATTGGGTGTCAAAAATGCTGGCGTTGTTGGTATGAGAGCAGAAGAATACCACCCTGAAAAACCCTTTGACACTTTGGTATCAAGAGCTTTTTCATCAATTGATAATATTCTTTCATTAGCACCCAACATGGTAGAGAAATCTGGTCAAGTCATTATTATGAAAGGTGTTTACCCAAGTAGCGAGCTAGTTAATATTATACACGATTATGATGTTCATCCTGTGCACGCTTATGAAAACAAAAGCCGACATGTGGTTGTGGTTTCCATGGACCAGTCGTGAAATCAATTCGTCGATCGCTAGCCATTACTAACCAAAAGGGTGGTGTTGGCAAAACAACGACTGCCATCAATTTTGCTGCAGCACTTTCCCAAATGGATTGGAATGTTCTGCTGATCGATCTAGACCCCCAAGGCAATGCCACATCTGGCTCTGGACTTGAAGACTACAGTCACTGTAGCGCTGAACTTGTTATAGGAAAATGCCAAGCGCAATCTTGCATCTACCCATCTGCTTTTGGTGGCTTTGACCTCATTCCAGCCAGCGAACAACTCATTGAGTCTGAAATCACTTTATTACAACAAAACGATCGATTTAGCGCACTTAAAAAAGCAGTTAATGAGCTAATGAGCAAATACCATGTGATTTTATTTGATTGCCCACCCTCTCTTAATATTTTATCTATGAATGCCTTGATGGCAGCGGATGCCGTGTTAATCCCTGTTCAGTGTGAATATTATGCACTGGAAGGCTTAACACACCTTTTGAAAACGCTCAATAGCTTAAGGCAGACTCACCAGCTGGAAATAGACGGAATCATCAGAACCATGTATGACGGCAGACTCAAGTTATCGAAAGAAGTTTCCGCACAACTCAAGTCAAATTTTGACCAATGGGTCTTTGACACCATGATACCCAGAAATGTGAAGCTTGCTGAAGCACCCAGCCACAACAAACCTATTCAATGCTATGATCCTAAATCTCAGGGAGCAATGGCTTATTTAGCACTTGCCTATGAATGGGAAAAAAGAATGACTAACCAGAGAGCAGCATGAGCAAAACTGACCAAAAAAAACTAGGAAAAGATCTTGAACATCTTGGCGTCAGCGCACTGTTAGGGAAAACTGAAAGAAAAAAAAATATCCGTCAAATTATTTCACTACCACTTGAAAGTTGTCATCCAGGACCTTGGCAACCTAGAACGGATTTTTCAGAAGAAGAGTTAAGCAAATTAGCACAATCGATTCGAGCAAATGGCGTCATTCAGCCTATTTTAGTCAGACCCAAAACAGATCAACCAAACCACTACGACATCATTGCTGGTGAACGTAGATGGCAAGCATCAAAAATTGCTAAGTGCATAACGATTGATGCCATAGTGAAAGAGGGAGGCGATGATCAGTCGTTGAAAGTTACTGCATTAATAGAAAACTTACAACGAGAAGACCTCAACCCAATTGATCAAGCAAATGGGCTACAAACACTCATTGATGAACACCATTTAAGTCATCAAAAATTAAGCACATTAATTGGTTTATCAAGATCACAAGTGACTAACGTCATTCGCCTCACTCAATTATGCAATGAGGTCAAACAGATGATACATTCAAACCATCTATCAGGTGGGCATGCAAGATGCCTGGTGGGCCTAGCTGAGGAAAAACAGATCCAACTAGCCATGCTTGCTATTCGGTGTCGTTGGTCAGTTCGCCAGCTTGAAAGGTGCATCAAAAAAGTAAAGACAAAAAAATCAGTTACCAAGGTGATTAATAATACTGATATTGAGTCAATTAGAAGAATTCTAGATTGCCCTATACATGTTGAAAAGAAGTCAGACGGGTCAGGAAAGTTTATCATTAAGTTTAACAACCAAGAAGATATGAATGAACTGCTAAGTAAACTTAAACTGTGTGATCAAGACTAATGATCTAAATCATCATTCAAAATATGACAATGAGCCCATAGGACAAATTTACCTTTGCCACTGGGATTACTTGAGGTTTTTCGATAGACTAAAGTTATAGCTTGTCGATGGATCAAATGTCTCAGATTAACACATGGCCAGTCACCATGACTTCCCAATGTTTGATCAAGGTATCTGAGTTACTGTTAGAAGAAAACCAACCAGGTCTAGCACTACGTATTTATATTACTGGAGGCGGCTGCTCAGGCTTTCAATATGGCTTTATGTTTGACGATCAAACACAAGAAGAAGATTGGGAAATTCAAATGCCTGTTGATTCATGTACGTGGGGCAGCACTTTTTCAAAAATTGCTTATCATTACCTGCCAAATAGCAAGAACGATACTTTAAAAGCATATCGCTTGCCTGGCATAAAAATACTGGCCAAAGATACTTGGCTACAGTCATCGATGTCACCACAAACTATCATTAATCATGCCAATAACCCTATCAGTCCACAACTAAAAAAACTGACAGTGAAAATTGATGCCATAAGTATGCACTACCTGCCAGGTGCATCAGTTGATTATAAAATTGATGTTCACGGCGAACGGTTTGTCGTAACCAACCCCAATGCCAGCTCACAATGTAGTTGTGGCTCTTCATTTGCTGCATGAACATCGTAATTTAGGAGACTGATAAATGCCTTTAATTAGTTTACGACAGTTACTCGACCATGCTGCAGATCGCGAGTATGCTGTGCCTGCTTTTAATGTCAACAACCTCGAGCAAATTCGAGCCATTATGCAAGCTGCTCACCACACCAATAGCCCTGTTATACTACAGGCATCTACTGGAGCAAGGGCTTATGCTGGCGCCAACTTTATCAAACAACTGGTCAAAGCAGCACTTGATGAGTGGCCACATATTCCTGTTTGTCTTCACCAAGATCATGGTTCCAGTCCAGCTGTTTGCCAACAATCTATTCAATTAGGCTTTTCATCAGTAATGATGGACGGCTCATTAGAAGCGGATATGAAAACACCTGCATCGTATGATTATAATGTTGACGTCACGAAAACTGTTGTCCAAATGGCTCATAGCTGTGGGGTATCAGTGGAAGGTGAGCTTGGCTGCCTGGGCTCCCTAGAAACTGGGCAGGCAGGTGAGGAAGATGGATCAGGTGCACAAGGCATACTCAATCATGAACAATTACTGACTGATCCAGAACAAGCTGTCGATTTTGTTAAACAAACACACGTCGATGCATTGGCGATTGCCATTGGCACCAGCCATGGAGCATATAAATTCTCAAAACCACCTACTGAACAAACCCTTGCTATTGAGCGCGTTAAACAGATTCATCAACGCCTACCAAATACTCATTTGGTGATGCATGGCTCATCATCTGTACCACAACACTGGTTAAAGACCATTAATCAATTTGGGGGGAAAATCTCACAAACCTACGGTGTTCCAGTTGAAGAAATTCAACGTTGTATTCCTCATGGCGTAAGAAAGGTCAACATTGACACTGATCTTCGTCTCTCAGCTACTGGTGCAATCCGCCAATATTTAGCTGAACATCCCGAACAATTCGATCCCAGAAAATATCTCTCACAGTCGATCAAGGCCATGCAAGCAATTTGTGAAGCACGCAATGAAGCTTTTCATACGGTTGGCCAAGCTAATTATATCCGCAGCCTGACACTATTTGATATGGCAACTGCTTATCAAAATAAGCAGTTAGATCCATCTATTCAATGAATTTAACATTCCAATACAGCCACGCCATTGGTCCATCTGATCCATGGCCAAACCATGGATATGAAGTGGCAGTTTGGGGTCGATCCAATGCTGGAAAATCCACTTTCATCAATGCACTCACCTCACAAAAAATAGCCAGATCAAGCAACACACCTGGTCGCACACAAATGATGCAAGTATTCACCAACGCATCAGACAATCGACTGGTTGATTTACCAGGTTACGGTTACGCTAAAGCCGGCTCATCAAAAAGCCAGCAATGGGAACAGCAAGTACAAAGATATCTATTATCCAGTCATACATTACAAGGATTGTTTTGGATCTTAGACGCCCGGCATCCGATCACTCCAACCGATCAAATGCGTTTAAAATGGATCAATGAACAAGCATTTAATTTTGAAGTAGCACTGGTTTTAAATAAGATCGACAAGCTCAATCAGTCAGAAAAATCATCGCTCATTCGTCGTATTGAACAGCACCCTATTATTGCAAGAATTGTTTCAGTTTGTTTGCCAATTTCAGCAATCAAAAAAACAGGAATCAAAGCATGTCAGATCCATTTACATCAGTGGCTAAACCCAACAAATGATCTAAGCCGATTTTAAGCGTATTTAAAGATCGCACTTGTCTACAAGCTAACTGAAGACCTGGAATAAAACTCGTTCGGCTGACTGTTCGGTGTGACAAGATCAGATTTTCTTCCACATTCGAAAAATGGACTGACATATCAGCCAAACAACCTGGCATGCGCATGGCATGAATTGGCGTTCCAGCAACCTTAGCACCGAGCGCACCTGCATAAATTTCTTGGCTATCATGCGTGTAGCGACTTTCACAGGATGCTAGATTTTTAGCTAGCGCAACGGCAGTGCCCGACGGAGCATCTTTTTTTTTCGGGTGATGCATTTCAACGATTTCTCGTGAAGTAAAATGTGGCGCTACCTGTTTTGCACAATGCATTAATAAACACATTCCAATAGAAAAATTAGGCACAATCAATCCACCAAGCATATTCTGGTCACAAATAGCTTGTGCTTGTTTAATTGCCTGATCGCTTAAGCCGCTGGTGCCAATAATTGGCGAGCATTGATGTTCTAAGATAACACGTAGATGCTCATCAACCACCTGAGGTACAGTAAAATCTAATACAACATTTGGTTTACAATCTTGAATGGTGGTTGATAGAGATTGTTCTTTTTCATGAAAACCAACCACCTGAACGTCCGTTAATTCATCTAAAGCTTGCTTAGACAGTATCCCCATTTTTCCAAGATGACCGCTAATCAGTACTCGAATTGTCATATTAGACTCTGCGATAAAATAATAATAATGGCTAACGGCGCTACCCATTTCAACAGGCGATACCAACACTGAACAATACAAGGCAAAGAACCAGCTAAAGCCTGTTGCCACGCAGCCAATGGTAGCTTCCAACCTGACAAATACGCAAAGCCCAAGCCACCTAATGGTAAAAGCCAGTTGGTCGCTAAATCAGTCACACAAGTAAAGCCATCTAAACCAAATATAGAAAAAGACTGAAATACATTAAAAGATAAAGCTAAAAAAGTGCTTACAATCGCAATGACAACTCCCAACAAATAAATAGCAGAAGATCGACTAATACCAAAGTAATCCATTAAAAAGGCAACCAATGGCTCTGCTAATGAAACAGAAGAAGTCAATGCAGCAAACCAAAGCAATAAAAAAAAAAAAGGGGCTAATAGATAGCCAATATCAACATGAGCAAAGGCCAATGGTAATGCCTGAAACATGAGGCCAGGACCACTGGTTATTTGAATGGACTGACTCATCACCCATGGAAAAATTGCTAAGCCGGCTAGCAGAGCGACCGTGACATCTAAAAAAATAATCACTGCAATACAAGATAATAACTGATCATTCTTGTGCAAGTGAGCGCCATAATTCAACATGCAACCAGCGCCGACTGCCAAAGTAAAAAAAGCGTGACCTAGTGCTGAACAAGCCACAGCTGGTGTCACTGACTGCCAGCGAAAATCGAAAAGAAAATACAGTGCTTGTTCAAAGCCACTGGTTTGCATAGCCATACCAACCAATCCTATCAACACAACCAATAAAATTGGCATCATCCACCGAGAAAGCCGTTCGATACCCTTTTGAACCCCATACCAAACCACACCCAAAGTCATCACAAGAAACAACAAATGACAGATGATTAACTGCAATGGACTTTGTAATAAACCCTGCCACTGCTGATGAATAGCATCACTACTAACGGCTAAATTACCAGTTAAACTCTGAAATAAATAAGATAGTGACCAGCCAGCAACCACGTTATAAAAAGAAAAAATAAGCATTAACGTCAGCATGCATAACCACACTAATCCCTGCCACCTGGCACTAATAGCATAACGTTTCTTTAATACCTTCAGTGTTCCATAAATACTTGGACGCCCAAGACGTCCCAGGATCATCTCTGCCAGCATGAGTGGGATACCAACAATAAACACCGAGATAATATACAGGACAAGGAAAGCACTGCCACCATGACTACCAACCATATACGGAAATTTCCAAAGGTTACCAAGACCAACTGCTGCGCCTGTAACAGCTAAAATAAAACCAATCTTCGAAGACCAAGCTTCACGCTGATCCATGCATCTTACCAATGAAATAATCAGCCTATCTGATAATTGATAAATTGTAAAAACACTACTGCTTCCCTGTAAGCATTTTACGAAAAAAAATAATGATTTTACACCAAAAACAATCATTTACTGGATGCAATGTCTGTAATAAAAAAGTGGAAACCCCTTAGATAAGCAGGAAATGGTTGTTTTTAAGTCAAATTAACAAAAAAAGCGCATTGATTATAATTTTACATAAAATAGATTGTCTATGCAGACAAATTGAGGTTTTATGATGAACAAATTTTGGAAACGTTATAGTCAGCTAGCACTAAATGACCAACCTAAAACCAACCAGCCTAAGACAAAACGCAGTCCCAGAGAATACTTCCCTTGTGAAAACAGCTACTTAACCAGAAGAGAAGCAGAGTGTGTTTATTTTTTATTGCAGGGATTAACATTTAAACAAATTGGCAAACAGTTAGGATTATCACATCGAACCATCGAATTTTATTTAAAAAACTTAAAAATTCGAATGGGATACAAAGACCGTCATCAACTTTTAGCAGCTATCAAACAAAGTCAATGCCTCAATCAGTTACAATTTAATAAGTAATTAGGCTTTTAATAACCCATTATTTGTTGTAAATTTATCTTTTACTTTTTTGTGGGCTAAAAAATGCTAGAAAGACTAGAGTCTAAACATACCTACGCTACCAAATTAGCGTTAACTCAATTTTACTCCTTCCTCAGTTTGATCTTATTTTCTTTTCTCATGTACCAGTTTGCTTACTTAGCACCAACTTATGCTATTTTTATGGCTGGGGTTATTGTCCCAACAGCTATTTTTCTGATATATCACTACGCTTCGAGCATGTTGAAAAGTAAATTCAACAAAGAAATAGAAAAAATATCAAATCAATACACAGAAAAAAACCTTCAAGATACATTCCAAAACTTAAAAAACAAAAAGGACGTTTATCAATTTATTGACCAAAACTATGCTAAGAATCCAGTTTTCTTTGCTAAAAAAATTAAAGAATTTCTAAGCAATTCTCTCCAGATAGAGTCAGTTGAATTTGCCACAGCGCTTTGCATATTTCAAAAAACACCAGCTGAAGATTTGAATGAAACAGTCACAGATATTTTAATCAACCAAACTGATAAAAAATCAGACAATGAAAATATCAAAACCCTATTTACTAACTTGATTAATCTTTTTCAAACATCTGAGCAATTTAATAAGCTCAAAGTGCTCGATGCCACGCTAGAGCAAATCGATCAAAAAGAAGAACTTAAAGATATAGCAAAACCCCTTGCAGACACATTGGAGGAAAAGCTATATCGTGGGCCATACGGTCATTTTGACCGCAATAATTTGGCATGGGAAGAAAGTGGTTTTGTTAAGTTTCTTTTAAGCGACAACCAACAAGATAAAAAACTTGCAGACCTTATTGATCAATTAAAAAGTCATAAAGATCTTGATGAAAATGATTTTTCTGAACATCTTGGCCGATACGTGAATTTTAAATCAGAGAATTTCAACAAAATAACTACTGAGAGCTGGACTTGTTTTATTGCTGAACTACTTAGCAATCCAGGGCTGGCTGTTAAAAAAAGGGGCAATGAACCTAGCTTCTCAACTATTCATATTTGGCTTGATTGGATTTGTGACAGTGTCGATGATTTACCAAATCTAAAAAAGGCTCTAGAAGAAAAATTCACCAATGACAATTGGTGCTTATTGGATAAATTAACAATACGAGAAGCCCTTTTTGCATTTGTTCTGATTGAAAATCAGGCAACTACCCAAGGGCCAACCTATGCTTTCTTTCTATCTTGTTGGAATAAACCGACAACGAATATGAAAATATGCTGGAATGCAAGCTTGATTAACCTGACCGAACCAAAAAAACATCAGACTAGGTTACGTCCACCTCACAATAAACTACTCTCCAAGCCAATGTCCTTTGAGATACAGAATCACCTAGACAGAAAAAAGAAAAAGGACGTCACTTATACAATTAGTAACCTTTTGATGCAAAAACAACTAAAAGTAAAAGATGAATGTTTGAAATACGCAACGCCATCTTACTTTATGTATAGTTTAAATCAGGTAATGTTGAATACAACGATTCATAGCGAATCAAAAAATCTAAAGGATGTAAAAAATCAGTCTACTGCTTGGTGGCATTGGATGGGCCTAGTTCTATTATCTCTACCAGAAGATCAAGGCAAAGATTGCATAGATAAATTAGCCCTAGACAACTTACCGCAAGAAAAACTTGAGGCTTTTCATGCAGGTTTTTTCAGGGGGGATCAAAAATTTGAAATACCCAATGGCAATTTTAATACCATCGATGAGAATAAAAGTGATCTTACCGCTCGATTGGCTGCTCAAGTATATAACTATGGAGTAGGAGAGTCACAAGGAAAGATCCCAAATCTGTTCTATGAAGCATGCCTATCAAACCAACAAATTATTTGCCTAGCACTTAACACTGAATATAAGATGTAAGACCAGAATTTTAGCTATAGATCATCTCTAGGATACCGCTTGACCAAGTCTACTTTTTAATTTCTCTACAACTTCATGCATGACTGGATTTAGTTGCTTTACTTGGTCTGTCTCAACAAGCACTCGTATACATGACTCAGTTCCTGATTCCCGAATTAATATACGACCATGACGACCAAGCGATTTTTCTACCTTTTTGATATCTTCCACAAAAGCATCTTGATTAATCCATGTCGTATTTTGTTCATCTTTTGGTATATTCACCATCTTAGATGGAAATTTATAATCTGAGCTAATGACTTCGGCAAGAGACTTATCTTGAACAATCAACGCTTCAAGCACCATCAAGGCACCAACGATTCCATCACCACTAAGGGTGCGGTCTAAATTAACAAAATGACCAGATGGTTCACCGCCAATACGCCAATGATACTGTTTCAGCTTGGCCATGACCGAACGATCCCCTACATTAGCGCGCTTAAATGGAATGTTTTGTGAATCTAACCAATTAACTAATCCTGCATTAGTCATGACAGTACCAATAATACCACCATGTAGCTGATCAGTTTGCTGAAGGTAACCGCTCATTAAGTACAATAAATCGTCACCATCGTAAACTTTGCCTTGATGATCTACGACCATTAATCGATCACCGTCACCATCAAATGCAAACCCCAAGTCTGACTTGGTGGCTAAAACCTTTTTAACCAGCTTTTCAACATGTGTAGATCCACAATCATCATTTATATTTAACCCATTTGGCTTGTTACCAATCACTGTAACTCGCGCACCAAGCTCCTGGAAAACATGTGGTGCTATGTGGTAGGTCGCACCATGTGCACAATCTAGTACAATTGAGATACCTTTTAAACTAATGTCAGATCGGATTTTACTTTTGCAAAACTCAATATATCGACCTGATGCTTCTCTAATTCGTGTGGCTTTGCCTAATTGCGTTGGGTCCACTGTCTTCATTGGCATCTGACATAAATGTGCAATAGCCACTTCTACCGATCGATCAAACTTTGCTCCACAATGATTAAAAACTTTAATACCATTGTCTTGATAGGGGTTATGAGAAGCACTTATCACTATCCCAGCATCTGCTCTCAATGCTTGGGTCAAGTACCCAATGGCTGGTGTTGGCATTGGTCCCAGTAACGAGATTTCACAACCAGATGCACACAAGCCAGCTTCTAGTGCTGACTCAAACATATAGCCAGATATACGCGTATCTTTACCAATCAATACCCTAGGATGCGAATTTTTACCCTTTAGCACTTCACCTAAAGCCCAACCAAATTTTAAGGCATTTTCAGCATTCATAACAGGTCCACCTGCTAAGCCTCTAATACCATCTGTACCAAAAACTACGTTGGACATAATGAAACTCCTAACGTATCAAGAATTTCTAGAGCAGTTTTAGTTGCGCCAACATCATGTGTCCGTATAATGCGAGCACCTCTCATTACAGCGATCATCGTACCAACAATGGTAGGCGTTAAACGATCTTGGTTAAATGTTGTAATATGACCCCAAAATGATTTACGTGACAAGCCAAGATAAATCGGCAAACCCAATGACTTAAATTCTTGTATGTGCTTAAACAGCGTGATTTGATGGTCAACATTTTTACCAAACCCAAAGCCTAAGTCTACCGCCAGTCGCTGTTTATCAATATCTGCACCTTCACATACCTTCACTCTGTCTGCTAAAAATTTTTTTACAGCTGCTACCACACCACCTGCTTGTGGGTATTTTGGGTCAATCTGCATGTCTTGTGGCTCACCATTCATATGGACTAAACATACCCCACATTGTGCTTTTGCAACTACCTCTACCGCCCCTGGCCTAGTCAGTGCTCTGACATCATTGATCACTGAAACACCAACATCTAAGCCCTTTTGCATTACCAATGGCGAACTGGTATCTAATGAAATGGGTACATTAAATACTCTGACCAATGCCGCAACATGGGTTATAACTCGATCTGATTCCTCAGACTCTGACACTTGATTAGCAAACGGACGGGTCGACTCTCCACCCACATCGATCATATCCACACCTTCCAATACCATCTTCTCGGCTTTTCTCATGGTATCATTAACAGTCTTACAACGACTTTCAGCGTAAAAGGAGTCAGGTGTAGCATTCAAGATACCAACAACAACAGTCTTGGTCACATCCAAACGATAATCACCACAATACCAAGCTGTCACATTAGTCACTTGCTTTCGTCTTGGTCTTTTTAGCCGCCCAGCCAGCGGGCGGCGTTACTGACTTGCGGGTCATAAGCTGGTCAATTTGGCTTATGTTGATCGTCTCATACTGCATCAAAGCTTCTGCCATCGCATGTAAAATATCTATATGCTTGTTAAGAATGTCTTGAGCTCTTTTATAGTTTTGATCGATGATTCTTTTGATTTCTTCATCAATTTTATGGCTTGTCTTATCTGATATTTCTCTAGTTTTAGTAACACTGCGACCCAAAAAGACTTCCCCTTCTTCTTGATGATAACTAATCGGCCCTAAAATATCTGATAGTCCCCATTTGGAAACAATATCTCGAGCAATCGAAGTCGCTCTTTCAATATCATTGGAAGCGCCTGTTGTTACTTTCTCTTTACCAAAAATCATCTCTTCAGCAATTCGGCCACCAAATAACGTAGAAATTTGGCTTTCTAACTTCTGAATCGACGCACTGTACTGATCTTTTTCAGGCAAAAACATGGTCACTCCTAATGCTCTACCTCTTGGAATAATCGTTACTTTATGAACTGGGTCATGGTCAGGAACCAAACGCCCAACAATGGCATGGCCTGCCTCATGGTAAGCAGTCAATTTCTTCTCATCATCTGTCATAATCATTGATTTACGTTCGCCACCCATCATGATCTTGTCCTTCGCTAGCTCAAACTCAGCCATGGAGACCTTTCTCTTATTATGCTTAGCAGCAAATAAAGCAGCTTCATTTGTTAAATTAGCCAACTCTGCACCAGAAAAACCAGGTGTACCTCTGGCCAATACCTTTGCATCAACATCTTTGGCCATTGTGATTTTTTTCATGTGGACCTTTAAAATTTCCTCTCTACCCAGTATATCTGGCAAAGAAACGATAACCTGTCGATCAAAACGACCAGGCCTCAGTAAAGCTGGGTCTAATACATCTGGTCGGTTGGTTGCAGCCATCACAATCACGCCTTCTTTTTCCTCAAAGCCATCCATTTCTACAAGCAATTGGTTGAGGGTTTGTTCACGCTCATCATGGCCGCCGCCAAGACCGGCGCCACGATGTCGGCCTACAGCATCAATTTCATCGATAAAGATGATGCATGGCGAGTTTTTTTTAGCCTGCTCAAACATGTCCCGTACACGTGATGCACCAACACCAACAAACATTTCCACAAAATCTGAGCCAGAGATGGTAAAAAAAGGCACACCAGCTTCACCAGCCACTGCTTTTGCAATCAACGTTTTACCAGTTCCTGGTGAGCCCACAAGCAACGCACCACAGGGTATTTTACCGCCAAGTTTTTTGAATTTTTTTGGATCTTTTAAAAAATCTACAAATTCAGTGACTTCTTCCTTTGACTCATGCATTCCAGCCACATCTTTAAAGGTTACTTTAATTTTATTGGGCTCTAGCATACGCGCTTTACTTTTACCAAAAGACATCGGGCCACCACGACCACCAGCTCCACCTTGCATTTGGCGCATAATGTATAGCCAAAAGCCAATGAGCAAAATCATAGGAAACCAACTAATCAGGATCTGCAATAAAATACTTTTCTTCTCTGGTGGCGCTCCTGTCACAGTCACATCTTTACTTTTTAATAGCTCTGACATTAATGCAGGATCAGGCATAGGCATATACGTTACAAATGAATCGCCATTTTGCATTTCACCTTTGATCTCTGGGCCATCTATGTGAACTTTTTGTATATCGTCCTGCGTTAATGCTTTCACGAAACTAGAATAAGTCAGTGTCCTAGTACCAGATTGAGTAGGAGAAAAATTACTAAAGATTGCTACCATAACGGCAGTAATTAATAACCATAATACGATGGTCTTATTTCGATCATTCAAAGCATTTCTCCAAGATGAGGTATACGGCGAGTAACTGAATCAATTATAGAAGTATACTGAAAGTAAAATGTATTGTAAATTTAGCAAATGTTGTCCCTAGACATTGTGATCTCATAGTAGATACAAGTTTTCAAACGTGATTTAAATTCACTACCTTAATCACGCTTGCTTTCCGTCTCTGGTGCTTGTTGGCTATTGTAACCACCTCACAGGCAGGCCAATAACTCCATTGGCAAGATATATTTAAATTCTCCAAATTACCTAACTATAGAAGTCTTATACATTTAATGCCTGGTTTAAATATTCTTGTGGATCTTTTGGCAATCCTAAGTATTCATCAATTGCTTGAGCTCTTGACGCCGTGCTAACTTGTTTAACTGAGAAGGAAGCAGAGTGCACTGGTGTATTTTGTAAATTGATGTCTGGTTCAGTGATATCTTTAAAGGCTGAGAAATTAGCTAATCTTGTCGTGATGAGCTTTTTTTGGTCTGCTTGATTTAATGGATGGATAGGCATTATCTGCGAGAAATATTTGTAAAACTCAATTTTAGAACT
>Ga0233438_10001192_pt1 | contig 29325 bp, 30 predicted proteins | sample SI_123_September_FD_182720 | JGI IMG/M metagenome (GOLD analysis project Ga0233438, IMG submission 182720) | Seawater microbial communities from Saanich Inlet, British Columbia, Canada - SI_123_September2016_10_MG | ecosystem: Environmental > Aquatic > Marine > Inlet | place: Canada: British...
GTTTTAGTTTTTGATTTTGATTTAGTTTTAGTATTTGGTTTTGGTTTAGTATTTGGTTTTGGTTTAGTATTTGGTTTTGGTTTAGTATTTGGTTTTGGTTTAGTATTTGGTTTTGGTTTAGTATTTGTTATTGATTTAGTATTTGGTTTTAGTTTAGTATTTGTTATTGGTTTAGTATTTGGTTTTAGGTTAGTATTTGGTTTTAGTTTAGTATTTGGTTTTAGTTTAGTATTTGTTATTAGTTTAGTATTAGTATTTTTTGATTTTATTTTTTTATAACCTGAACCAGATTGTTTTTTATTAATAAAATCACTTGATTTTAAATGTTGAATAGTACTAAATATACTCTTTAATCTAAGTTTAATAGTTATACTTAGTTTTTTTTCTTTAGATAATAAATCTTTAATGAAGTCACTAAGGCTATAATTTGAATTATTTGAAACAAAATCTATATCTATAATATTTTTAAAAAAATCATCATTATTATGTAATTGCTTATTATCATTTCTAACTAGTTCAATATATTTAATATTATCGCAAATATTAACTTTACAATTTTTAAAATTACCAACATAACTATATCCAAATTCATCATCATATTTTACAATATCTTTTTTCTTTTTAATATCTAATACAAAATCTTCAATAGTTAATCCACTTTTACAATACAAAAAATCAAAACTTATATGGAGTTTAACATTGTTTATATCATAATCAGGTAATATTTTTTTATATATAGTATTATAGGATATTGTAACCATATCTGCAATATTAAGTAGTTCAATGAATTTACTAGCATCATTTTTAAATGCATGATCATTATATTCAAGAATTGATTTTATATTTTTTGGAGTTAATACAAATTTATATATATTAACTATATTTCTATATTTAACAATAAAACATAAATAGTTTTCACCAATTCTTGGAAATGTAGATTTTGATTCACTTAATCCTAAATTTATATTAGGTATATAATATTGAAAATTAGGTTCATTATAATATTTTTTATATTTACTTTCTTTATCATTTTGTGTATTTGATATATCTGAATTATTGTGAACATTATTTAAAGGATTAGGTATTGTCTTATATTGTCTTCCTAATGTATAAAGTTTTTTATAAGGGTATATATTATTATTAACTTTTGAGCGAAATAAATTTAAATGTAAGAATAGTAATATTAAACAAATAAAACTATTAAAATAAAAAACTCCAATTATAATTTTATATATATTATCTATAATTTTTACATCAAAACCTATATCATTATACATTCTTACATTATTTGCTTTTATACCAACTAATTCATTAAAATTTAAATTATTTCTTCTATTTGATATATTATCATTCCAAAATTCATGTTGTTTATTAATTTGTGAACCAATAGTAGCAGCACCGCCATGAATTAATAATATAACAGATATATCTAAGTTATTATCAGTATTTGTAGGATTTTTTTGATAAGCGAAATTAAATATATTATTATTTTTAAAAAATGTTTTATCTAATTTATCATATTTATTTAAATTAATAGTTTCTCTATAAGACTGACCTGGAAAATCATATAAATATTCTTGTAATCCTTCATTAGGATTATTAATGTCTGGTAATCTTGAAGGGTCTAATACTAAATCATACATTATTAATATATTATAATATATTAAATAAAAAAAATTATTAAGTAGAAAAATAATTATTTTGTTTTGATTTATACTATTATTTTTGTTTTGATTTATACTATTATTTTTGTTTTGATTTATACTATTATTTTTGTTTTGATTTATACTATTATTATTTATATATATCTAAAATAGTAGTAATAATAGGGTGTCTTTGTATGTTAGCATTTTTAAATCTAACTATTTTAATATCGTCTTTATTATTTGATTTTGATGTATCATATTTATTAACAAAATCAAGTAATCCATTTCTTTTATTATCACTTTGTGCTAAATCACCATTAATTATTAGTTTTGAATTAAAACCTATTCTTGTAAGTATCATCTTCATTTGTGTTTCTGTGCTATTTTGCATTTCATCAGCAATTATAATACAATTATCAAATGTTCTACCACGCATATAAGCTAATGGACATATTTCAATAATTTCATCTTTAATTAATTTTTGAATATAATTAGGTGATACATATTTTTCAAAATTATCATATATTGGTCTCAACCATGGACGCATTTTATCATTTAAAGAACCTGGTAAATAACCATGCTCTTCATCAACAGAAACAATAGGTCTTGTAATTATAATTTTATCAATATTTTGATTAAGATAATTTTGTATAGCATAATAACATGCTAAAAAAGTTTTACCAGTTCCTGCTGGACCAATAGCAAATACTATTGGAATACTATTGTTATTTAAGTAATTCATATATCTTTCTTGAACATCATTTTTATGAACAACATCATTAATTGAATCGTATTCTATCGGTTGCTTATAATAAGAATTTTTATTAAAAATTTCAAATAGATTAGTTTCTTCTCTTATAAAATCTTGATAGTTATGTTTCTTTTTATTTTTCTTATTCTTTTTTTTTGAACCATATAATGACGTATTGCTTTCATTTGAGGTTAGAGAGATATCTGATTGAGGGGAGGATGAATATATATCATCCATTGTACCTAAATTAATAAAATAAAATTAAAATATTCTTAAAAAATAAATGAAATTTATTTATTTTTTAATTGGTGTTGCTTTTGTATTCTTTTTAATTATAACTTTAATAGTTTCAATAGTTAATAGCATTAATGAGAAACCCTCTATTAGTGAGGATATTGATAAAGATGTAATAAGTAGCGATGATAGTGGTAGTTTTACGAAAGGTTTTGAAAGATTGATACAAAGTATTAAAGATTATTTTGATAAGGAGTTAATACATCCTAAAGAAGCCAGTGAAAAAATAAGGGCAAACTATTTTGATTATATTATTGATATTAGAACAAAAGAAGAATGGAATAAAGGTCATTATCCTTCAGCAATTCATATACCTATTGAAGACGTAGAAGTATTTAAAAATGATGTTAGTTATTATTATCGTGAACTTAAAATTTTAGTATATTGTAGAACTGGTAAACGAGCAAAAAAAGCAACTGATATAATGAAAATTATGGGTTTTAAAAATTTAAGATATTTATCAAGTAAATATAATAGATTAGAACTACCTAATAAAAATGAACTTATGAATCCTTAAAAATTATATAAAAATATTTATAATTAAATTTAGATTTATTATAAAATTAATAAAAAATTTAAAAAATGAGTAAATCGCTAAATATTTTATTTAATCGTAATAATCCTAATTGTTTTTTTAAAGCTTATATTAAAGGATTAAATAAAATAAATATAAATTTTATAAGTAGTTCAAAATCAAATAGTATATATTTTAGTCAAAAAAAGTTTAGTAATTATTATTTATATAATAAAAATAATGATTTAATGAATGATAATATCAAGAATTATTTTAAAAAACTAGAAACTGTTGATGCTGCTATAATTATAAATGATTACTCTCAACATAATGAAATGTTATTTGAATTAGGTTACTTATATTATTTAAATCCTGATTTACCAGTTTTATATGCTAATAATTATAATTTTAATACTAGATATTTAGAAAATAATGCTCATGATCATAATAATCATAAAATTCATAATTTTATTTGTAATTATAGGGATTTAGATTTTTATAGTTATGATAAAAATAATACTTTATGTAGTAAATTAAATGATTTTTTATATAATATAAAACCAAATGATAATATACTAGCACAAAAACTAGTAAATAATCTTCATAATAATTGTGATAAGGAAAATGAATATTATAAATATAGAGTGCAAGATTGTTATATTATTTAAACCTAGGCTTCGCCACCAATTTTAGCTAAATAGATATTATCAGTTTTAATAAAATTTGGACATAATTTAACTAATTTTTTATTAGCTTTATCTTGTATATCTACAACATTTTTTTGAAATTTATTCATATCTATTTTTGTCACATTTTCAATATCTTTATTTGTAGCAATATCCTTTAATGCCCATAGATATCCAGCAGCATAATTAGCATGTAAAACTTCTATAACTGGATTATCATCTTGACTTGCTGCTGTTGACCATCGTGCTGTTTGTCTAACTAATTTATTAATTAGTTCATTATGAAATTTTTTAGTATTATTTGATATCCAACATTTTGATAATATTTGATTTATTACATACATCATTACAAAACCAATAATAACTCATATTATTATATTTTTCATTTATATAAAATAATTTTAAAAATATAATAATTTAAAATATTATTTAAAATTTTATATAAAAATAATATATAGATTATAAATTAAAATTTATTAAAATTTGTTAAAAATTATAATGTTAGAAAGTATAGTATTAAATGATGTGATGTTTTATGTATATGTACAACTTACATTAATATTATTTAGTTTTGTTGTAATTTTATGTATGTTTCGTAAAAAACATGATTATACATTAATTCCTAGTGAAGATTTAGATTTAAATTCATCATCATATTATGAATATGAACCAAATAATACTAATCAAAATAATACTAATCAAAATGATGATAATCAAAATGATGAAGATATTATTAATGAAAAATGTACTAATAAAACATTTAATGATTGTGAAGAATACATCCCGAATGAAAATAGAATTAAGGAATATTTCTAAAAAATTATTATGTTATTAAGTTTTAATTATCTTATTAGGTTTTAAATTTGTATTAATTTATTTTTTTATTTTTTTAAAGTAAAGATATGCGTGATAAGACATATATTAAATATTTAAAGAATTCAAAATTTTTAAGTGAAAATACAAAGAGTGTATACTTATCAAGATTAGATGTAATCCAAAATGATATATGGAAAAATTGTAAGTCATTAAAAAATAAAGTAGGTAAAGGAAAATGTTTACATTATATATTAAGACACCCGGATTCATTTATGGAAAAATTAGAAGAATTTGTAAATAAGACTGGTGGTAGATTAGATAAAAATAAATTAAGTATGCATGCGAAAGATGGATATGTTACAGCATTAAAATCATTATTTATACAGACACCAGGAATGAAACAAAAATATCCAGACTTATATATGAAATGGGATGAAATACATAAATTAGTAAGATTACCAATTAATGAAAAATATAATTCTAACAAACCTACTAAAAGACAAGAAGAAGGTTTTGTAACTTTTAAAGAATTGGTAGATACTCGTGACAAATTAAAAAAAAGTTCAATTAGAAGATTACTTTTATCTATGTATACTTTAATACCACCATTAAGGAGTGATTATGATAAGGTAGGTATATATAAAAATGAGGATGAGGTAAAAGAAGATAATTATCTAATAATGAATAAAAAACCATATTTAGTTATAAGAAAATATAAGACATCAAAAACTTATAAAGATAATAAGATAGATTTACCAAAAAAACTGGTTGATGAAATAAAAAATAGTTTGGAAAAACAACCTAGAAAGTATTTATTTATTCAAAAAAATGGAGAACCATATGATAAACCGAATACATTTAATAAATGGGCAAATAGAAACTTAAAAGAGATATTTAAGAAGAAAAATATTAGTCTATCAACATTAAGACATATTTATATTTCAAGACCAGATTTAAAATTAGAACAGAAAAGTGGAACAGATAGGAAAAAAATAGCAGATATTATGGGTCATAGTGTTGGAACACAGCAGAACTACTTATGGCATATATATATTAGAGAAAAAGATGAAGCTAAGAATAAGAAGTCAAAAGTAGACGATAAATCTAAATCAAAAAAGGATAATAAAAAATCTAAGAAAGAAAAAGAAGATGATGATAAATCTAAAAAGGATAATAAAGAACCTAAGAAAGAAAAAGATGATGAGAGTAACGAAACAGGGGAAGAATAATAAAAAATTTTTATTTTTTGGGTTTTTTGATTTTTTGGGTTATTTGGTTTTTTGATTTTTTGGGTTATTTGGTTTTTTGATTTTTTGGGTTATTTGGTTTTTTGATTTTTTTGGGTTATTTGGTTTTTTGATTTTAAAAAGTTTCTTCGTCTGTTGGTTCTGTTGAGTCTATTGTATCTGGTATATTGTAGTTGTAAACCGGTATGAACTCTGTCTTGACTTGAATGGTCACTGGGATACAATTCCAATTCTTTCTATCAGATGAACTAACACTTGAAGCATTTGAGAGTTCTCTCTTTTTGATAAACATACATTTTGAATGCTTTGAATGAAAGTTGAGAAGAGTGATTGGTTCATGGCAGAAGTTGCATTTTGCGATGGGTTTGTGAGGGCATTTGTGATCAGTTGTTTTACCATCAACACCAATCTTGTATTCGGTTTTGAGACCAGGACCACAGAACTTACAGAACTTGTAGCATTTCATCTTGTGATTCTGTAGATTCTCAAATCTTACAGATACACTGCAAATGTCACACTTGACATGTCTCTTTGGACAATCACTCTTGATATGAGAAGACAGATTCATGACAGATTTGCAATCTTTGTTACATAAACGGCATTTTGTAACACCGATATTGTAACTATCCATCATTTGATACATCTCTTTCCATGCATGATCATTTGGGTCACGTTCGAATGGTCCATATGTTCTGTAACCATACATATCAATTCTACAACAACCACTCCAGCAACGAAAACTACGTCTTCCTTGTTCCTTCAACATGTTCATATGTTGCCTTCCACATCTCAAACAATGGGGTTGAGATTTTGATGCTGGACATGGTCTAATCCTGGATGTATCACATTCTCGCGACCAATTAAGGTCAATACCATTCCAGTACACAGGAAGTTCTGGTTCATCTTGACAATAGATGCATTTAGCATCTATCTCATTCTTCTCTTCCTTCTTTTCCATGATCTCTTTCTCATGAAGCATCTTCTTTTCAAGAGCTTCTCTCAGTTGTTCAACAGTCATTTCATCAATGGAAATTTTTGTTGTTTCCACATTAGAACCCATTATACAGTTCGACAAATTTTTTGTAGACATTTTGCGTATACAACTCTTAAAGTATGCTCACAATGTAGTGTTTCAAATAATAAGAAAATTGCTTTTCTAGGATATGTCATCTATATCGTGAGAGATATTCTATACTCGGCAATTTTCAAAGGGGTGATGAATTTCAAATAATTCAGTTCCAACCTTAAAACTGATTGTGAATCAAATCATTATGAAGTCATAATTAAGGGGGTAAGAACGTGAGGTTCTACTTAGAACGCTATTGTTAGTATAACATCCTCTATCTAAACTATTAATTCTTCCCACATCATTAGATAAAAAGATTAGGGTAGGCCAGAATTCACATCGCATCAGCATAGATGGTTAGTCTATTTGCAATGGGTATCTCTCAATCAAAGGTCTTCTCATTGAGACGCATACGCAATCATATTGAAGCATTTACAACTTTTCACATTTTAGTGTGAGTTATGCTTTGAACCCATTGTGGCAATCGGTTAAGGTGGATACCACAAGTAAGAGTAAGTTAGAGTAAGTATATCAGGAGGCATTATTAGTATTTAATGACTTCCTAATCTCTATTACAACTTTCACATTTTAGTTTGGATTATTTTTAATATGGATTACTTTTTATATTCTAAAATGTGAAAAAGTTTTGTGTCCTAAAAAAACTATATTGTGTTAGAGTAGCTTACTTGTGTGAGTTTCTTGATAGTGTTGTTTTGATTTTATTAAATTTTTAAGGATGTCTGATTGTAGTATTTGTTGTGAGAAATTCAACAAGTCTTCCAGGAAGAAAGTTGAATGTATTGATTGTGGTGAAGTTTGTTGTCGTAAATGTCATCAAACCTATTTATTGTCAAAAGATGTTATTGATTGTATGTTTTGTAACAAACCTCAAAAGTTTGAAATTATTAAAAATGCTCACTATGATACTTTTATAAACTCTACTGGTTCATATAAGGATGATGGTTTCAAAGAGCATCAAATGGAAGTATATTTTAAGAATGAAATGTCTATGTTTGCTGAAACTCAAAATGAAATTGAAAGAGAAGAATTATTAAAAGATTTGAATAGACAAGTTCGTATTCTCAATGCTGATTATAATATAATAAATAAAGAATTTTTAGATTTTAAAAAAGAAGAAAGAGAGAAACATAAAAATAAGTGTAATTGTAAGAAAATGTTTTTAAGATGTCCTTATCTTACTGATGATGATAGAAGATGTTTAACTATTAAAAATGATGAATATAATAAAAGACTGAATTTGAATTTGAAAAAGGTAAATGATATTGTTAGAGAGATTTATATAAATATTAATTCTAAAGTGAATCCTAAAATTAAAAAGAAAAAGGCAGTTGAAAAATGTATGCATAACAATTGTGATGGTTTTTTAGACAGCGATTGGAAGTGTAATAAATGTAAAACTACGACATGTAATAAATGTCGTGAGGTTAAAGGTGATAATCATGTATGTAATGAAGAAACTTTAAAGACAATTAGATTAGCTTTAGCAACATCAAAACCATGTCCAGATTGTAATGAAAGAATTCATCGCACTTATGGATGTGACCAAGTATATTGTCCTTTGTGTAAGATAGTGTTTTCATACTCAACTGGTATTAAACAGATTGGTGGATTAATTCATCAACCTGATGCTGTTAAAGAGTTAAGAAAGCAAGGTAAATTACATAGAGAAATAAACGATGTCGCATGTGGTGGCATTCAATATATCTTTGTTAGTAGGGATACAAAACGTTTTGACTTTTTAAATTTTATTAATCTTAAAATAATTATAAGAGAAATCATAAGATGGGCAGTTTTACATGAAGACAATATGTTACGTGGTAATATGTTAGACGAAAATGATATATTCATTCTTAATAGTCATGAAAGAAGAGATTATATCAAAGGCGAAATTACAAAAGAAGAATTCAAACTTAAGATTTACAAAAGATATAAATCAAATGAGTTAGATAAAGAAGTAAATTTACTAATTACTGGTTATTATACATGTATATCAGATATGCTAAGGTCATTAGAATTAATAAAAGGTTATGAAAACAACTATAATCATTTGAATGAAATGTTAGTATTGATTAATAATTATAATAAAGAATTCAAAAGAGTTCATAAAACCTATAAAAAGGGTTCATTATTTAAACAATTGGTATTAGAAAAAATATCAGGTAATAAAAATAAAAATAATTACTACGTACACTTTTATTTCGGCATTCCTAACTACTATGAGGATGATAAAATAAAATACAAAAATAAAAAAGATTTAGAAATAACAGACTATATATAAATAATCATAGACTAGTTTAATATACTCTAATCATTTTATAATAATTCTTTAATAATAATAGAAATAACAAAAATACAAATAACAAAAATACAAAATTTTTTATTAAATTAGATGAGTTATGGAAACTCAAAATTTTAAAAACAATAATCATAAGATTAGGACTAGAAGAAGTAAAAGCAGGCCAAAAAAAATTAATAGAGATATTGAAAATTTCAATGTTAACAAAAGGATTGAAAATTTCAATGTTAACAAAAGGATTGAAAATCCCAATGTTAACAAAAGGGTTGAAAATCCAAAAATAAAATTGGAACCTAAACAAAACTTAAATATTAGTCATAATAAATCAAATGTTTATAATGGAAAATCAAATGATGAAATATATCAACCATTGGAAAATTTAACATTAGTAGCAGAAGATATATACCAATATGGAAAATCAAAAAAATTTAATGATGGATATTGGGTTAATATATTTAATTTTTTAAGGTCTTTTAAAAGATATGAAGAAAATAAATATCCATTAATAATTCATAAAGATTATAATGATTTTCCGTCATTTTATAATTCTACTACTGAATATAAATATAATTATACTATTGAAATAGTAGAATGGAAAAATCATGAAGTTTATAATATCATTCATTACAAATTTATTAATACAAAATATTTTGAAGAATTATGTAAAAAAAATTTACAATTATTTATTGAAAAAGAAAGTCATTATATAAATAGGCATATATTAGATGATGATGATGAATAAAACAATAATAATTAATGAAAAAAAATAATATTAAAATTTTTTATTAAAATTTTATATTATCAATAATATCTTCATGATTTATTAATAAACTGTTTTCAATATTATCATCAGTTTCATTATCAGTATTATTATATAATGAAGTTTTAATAGAGAATGCTTCAATTTCTTGTAAAAGTAATTTTAAAGAGTAAGGTGTTTCAATGTGAGAGAAATCTAAATTATCACTATCTTTAAATGTGCTAAGAATATTATTACGAGTATTGATAGCAATAGTTCCATTTTCATTCTCAATAGAATAATTAAATTTATCAGAACGTTCCATCATACTTTCTTTCAAGAAAGATGAAATACCATGACCTAATATAGCATTAGTTTCCATTTCACCTATTCTTAGACCTCCTCCATTAGCACGACCTTTTGTAGGTTGTTTAGTTACAGCAGTAATAGGACCATCATCATTTCTATAATTAACTTTATCAGATACTATATGTTTTAAACGATAATAGTAGGTGGGTCCAAAGAATATATGACATGGCATCTGTTCACCGGTAAAACCATTATACATAATTTCATCACCATATTTATGAATATCTTTTTTATCTAATAAATTAAACAATTTTTTAGTTCTTTGATTATTAAATGTAGTTCCATCAACAGAAACAGCATACTTACAACCTAATTTACATAATACACATTCAATTAAATGACCAATAGTCATTCTACTAGGTATAGCATGAGGATTAATAATAATATCTGGTACAACACCATCTTTATTAAATGGCATATCCTCTTGAGCATAAATCATACCACATACCCCTTTTTGTCCAGCACGCGAGGACATTTTATCACCTAATTCTGGTATCATAGTTTTTCTAAAACGCATTTTAATTTTATTTAAATTTTTTTCATTTTTATATAAAAATACTTTATCAATGAAACCCTTTTTAGTTTTATCACCAACTATAGAACTATCGACATAATCTCTTTTTAATATTTTTTTTGAGAATATATTTTCATTTTCTTGTTCTTTATCTATAATTTTAACTTTACCTAATAATATATCCTCTTCATTAATATATGAATTTACTTTAGGTAATCCATTTTCATCAATATGTTCCCAGTTGGCAAGTTTGAATTTCATAGGAGTTCCACTATTTACTAATTCAATAGGACTTTGAAATATTGTTTTCTCATTATCATTTTTATTTATAGTTTCTTCATCAATAAATGATTTAAATTTAGTAATATTAAACATCCCTCTTTGAATAGAAGATTTATTAACTATAATTGAATCTTCTTGATTGAAACCAGTATAGGTAGCAATAGCTACTATTAAGTTTTCACCATTAGGTAATTCTTCATTATGTGTATATTTAGTATATTTAGTATGTACTAATGCTCTTTGAGGATAATGAATTATATAACTAGCAGTATCAATTCTATTATTAAAATTAGTAGCATAAACACCAATTGCTTGTTTTCCTTGTTGAGCACCAAATGCGTTTCTGGGATATGGGTTATGATCAGAAAAGGGAATAACATTAGAATATACACTTAATATAGTTGAAGGGTCTAATTCACAATGTGTATAATGATATAATTTGTTTTCAAGATAACTTCTATTCATAGCAATTAAAGAATTATTAGTTTCTTCAATATCAATATATTCTATGAGATTAATATGTTTTTTAAATTTATTAAAATCTACATAAAGTTTATGAAGATTTTTAGTAATATCATCTTTTTCTGTTTTATCGTTTTTAGCAAATTTTCTTAATAATTCCTTACTATATTTTGTAATAAAATTATTTTTTTTATCAATTAAATCTTTCCATTCAAATTCACTTTTCTTAATTTTAGGTAATATAGATGATTTATCTAATAACAATTCATTATCATTTGATATATATAATGGTCTTAAAACTCTACCAGAATCAGTTAATATATGTATTTCATGTTCTTGTATATACCATGATATAGATATAGTTTTATCAAATACTCCAATTCTTCTAAGATTTAATAATAAATCATAAATATATTTTGGTTCAAAATGAATACCTAACCAATTACTATTTATAAATATTTTAGTAGATTTTATAACGTCAATAGGTGCTATATCTTTTAATAAAATCATATTATTATCTATTAAGCATTCTAATATATCATCAATTTCAATATCATATGATACTATGGTCATAATAGGAAAGTGTTTAAGAAGACCAATATTACCACCATCTGGAGATTCAACTGGACACATAGAACCAAATTGAGCACCATTTAATCTATGGGGTTCTAATAACTTAATACTTCTATCAATAGGGGTATTAATTCTTCTTGTATGAGATAAATAACCTAAATAAGATAGGCGATTTAAGTCTTGGACTATACCCATTTTATTAGGGTCATTTAACATACCCCAATTACCTTTTAAGGATTTAATCATACCTTCAGTAATAATTTTAGCATCAAATATTCTTTTAGAGTTATTTTCATTAATAAGATTTGATATATCTCCAGAGTTTTTCCAATAACCATAATTATATTCTCTATCCATTATATTTTTAATGTTGTTACGAAGTTTATTATAAAAGTCTCTAAAAAGATTAGATAACTGATATCCTGCTAAATCAACTCTTTTATATAAATAATTATCTTTATTAGTTTCTCCTATAATTCCTAATTTTGCTTTTACTAGTGTATTAATTAAATAACCTAGAAAGAATGCTTTATTATTAAAATCTTTTCCTACATTAGGTAAGAAATCATTAGTAATAATATATTTAATATTATCTATATTTTTATAAGTTGTATATTGTGATAAATATTGTAATGCTTGATGTTGATTATATATATCATTTGATTCAACTATAGAATATCTTAGAACATCTAAAAACTTTTTAATACTATTATATTTAGGAGTGTTTTTATTATTTGGAGATATTACTTCAATATCGTATAATATATAACTAAGTATTTCTTTATCACTTTCAATACCTAATGCTCTAAACATAATAAATAATGGTATCTGTTTATCAATATTAGGGCATGTTATCACAATGGCATTATTTCTAGCATTATCATCATCATATATACCGAATTTAATTGTTTTAGGGAATAATACATTATCTTGTGATGTACATCTAATATAAGCCTCATATGAAAAATGTTCTTTAGATTTGCTAATAAATAATTTATTAGTAGCAATTCTTTCTTGACTAATAATAACCTTTTCTTTACCACTAATAATAAAATAACCACCTTGATCATATGGACATTCACCCATTTCAGTTAATATAGTTGATAATTGATTATTTAAAATACATAAATTAGAATGAACCATAATAGGTATTAGACCGATTTTAGTATTATTAAATTCTTTATTAGTGATTTTATTATCTTTGTGTGATATATATTCAATATAAATATCGGCATATAAATCAGAACAATAATTTAAATCTTTAAGTTTGGCTTCATTAGGATATAAGGGTTTATTTTTTTTATTCTCATGTAGAATAGGTTTGCCTAAATATATTTTATCACCTTCTTTACCTCCTATATAAACATTAACTTCATACATTAAATCATTAGTATCTTGATTTTTCTTCAACATAGTGAAAGGGTTCAAAGTTTTGATAGTATATGGTAACTTATTACCAACAAAATCATTAAAAGATTCAATTTGAGGATTAGTAAAATAATATTTATTACTACTAAAAAAAGCATCTATAATAGACCAATCAATATTTTTAGTTTCTAAATTGTCCATATTATTAATTATTAATAATATTAAAAATTTAAAAAAAACCACAGATATTGTTGATGATAAATATAAATATAACTAATTATAAAAAATTTAATATATGAAAAAAATTAAATATAATTTTGAATACAATATATGAAAAATAAAAAGTTTTTATAATCTACATCAATATTTTTTTTTAAATATAATATTAATTCATTTTTACATCTATTTCTAATAGTATTATATTTTAGTATATGTTTAGTATTGAATTTATAAAAATATATTTTAGATGTATAAAAACGGATAAAATTTAATAAAATATTTTTATCAAAATAATAAATTATTATTATGTAATAAATTAAATTTATTTTGTTTTTAAAACTATAATATTTTTTAAACAAATTGAAATAAGGAAAATACTTATTATCTTTTTTAATATCTAGAAAATTATAGTTGTAATAATTTTTAATTGTTTCATAATCATTATCTAACATAATATTATTATTATTAATAAAATTAGTAAATATTAATTCACTAGGTTGTAAAACTGATAAAGACATTTTAAATATTTAAAATATAATAAAAATAAATCAAAAACGAGTAAGTGTCATTAATAACGAGGAATTTTATATTAAATTTAGTATAATAATCTTTAATAATCTTTAATAATTATAAGCAATTTTTAATAATTTTAAGTAATCTAAATAATTATATTATAATTATCATTGATAGTAACATCATTATATCCCTTAGGATTATTAGGTTTAAATTGGGGGAATTTATTACTTAAATTCTTTAGTTTTTTATAGGTGTAAGATTGAACTTTTAGTTGATTTTTATGAATTATTTTATCTAATCGTTTATTTTTATCTTTTGAAAACATTGGAGCATCAATCATGAAGTTATTAATAGTATTTAATAATTCTAATCTAATATCAACTAATATATCAATATAACTATAATCATATTTATCATTTATAATGTAATAATAGGTTTTTAAAAATGCGTCCATAAGAGTAATCATTCTTAAGAAATCTCCTTTATCATATTTTTCAACAAATCTAAGATTAAATATAATTTCTTCAAAGAATTCATTATTTTTAAGAAAATAAAAGTCTCTAGGTTTTTTATAAATTTTATAAATATTAGGATTATTTAGATAAAATCTTTTATTTTTATGATAACTTATATCTTCCTCAACAACATCATTAATAAATTTTTTTTTTACTTCTTCATCTGTTTTAAAAAGTTTATTATTTATTTTTTCTTTAATGTTATACAAATTGAAAATATATATTATAATGAAAAACATTATAGTTAATATAACACTATTTTTATACACGATTACATTATATATGAATGCTATAATAATAAAAAATAGTAGTGAATATTTACTAGATAAAATATTATAAGGGGTATTATTATTCATTATTATTATTTACAAACATTTATAATTAGATAATAATCATATTTTATCACTTACTTCAATTAGCAATAATGATACAGCCATAATAACTAAAAATAAACCTAAATAAATTCTTCTATCTTCTTTATTAACAACTTCTTTTATTTTTTTAAATGAAATATTATTATCATCTGTACTTTCTTCTAAAATTTTATTTAATGTTTTAAATAAATTATTACTAACATCAGCAATAGATTTTTGTGTAAATTGTTCAGATAATTTTTCTTTATCTTTGTATTCTACTACTCTTTCAATAAGGTCTTTCATATCTTTTTCTCTATTAAGTATTTCATTATATATTGAAGAGCTTGTATCAGCATAATTATTATTAATTATTTTATACAAATCATTTATTTTATCAGTAGGACTAAATTGATTCATAGAAGAACTAATTTGCGATATAGTATTATTCATTTGTTTCTTTAATTTATAATTTTATAAAAAATATTGAAAAAATGAACTTATTAGATAAAATTATATATTGGGTAGATATTATTTTAGTTAAATAACATCAATTAAATCAACATGACCTAAGAAATGTCTTCTACAGCACATTTTAGTAATACCTAATTCATTTAGTATCTTATTTTTATGATTATCATCAAAATATTTTAATGGGTCTTCATCACTTTTAATAGTAATTTCTTCTAATGTATATTTTTTATTTTTTATATCGGTTTGTGAATTTACTTTTTTTGTATATTCTTCCCATAGGTCAGCAATAACTTTAGAGCATGTAAAACATCTAACTGGTATAATCATTTTAATATAATACTAATATATTTATAAATAAAGTTGATATTATTATAAATAAAGTTGATATTATTATAAATAAATATTAAATCACATTTTAAAATTTGATTTAAATATTTTTAATTAAAATATTTAATAAATACAAAATGGATTTTTGTAATATTTGTGATAATATGTTATATATCAAATATGATAATGAAGAATTACAAAATTATTGTAAAAATTGTAATAACATAATAAAAGTAAAAACTAATAGTAGTATGATTATAATTGAGAATAATTATGATAATGATGATATAGATGTAGATAATAGTATAAATACAAATATTAAATATGATCCAACATTACCAAGGGTGAATAATATAAAGTGTCCAAATAAAAAATGTAGTAAGACTGCAGATAAAGATAATGAAGTAATATATAGTAAATATGATAAAGAGAATTTAAAATTTATCTACTATTGTGTCCATTGTGAGCATTTTTGGAAAAATTAAATAAATTTAATTAAATTTAATTAAAAAAATTTGATTAAAAAAAATTTGATTAAATAAAATTTGATTATTTTATTTAAAAATATTTATAAAATTATAAATAATATGAATACTACATCTACACAGACAAATAGTTCAATAATAACTTATAATGATTCTATAAAGAATACAAAAAAGAGAAAAAGTTTTAATAGATTAAGTATTTATGAAAAAACAAGTATAATTGGATTGAGAAAACAACAATTAGTAAATGGTTCAAATTCATATTTAAGTGAGGCAGAACTACAAGATATATCAGATATAGATGAAATAGTAATGAAGGAGTTTAAACTGAATAAACTACCATTCATGATATGTAGAGTAATGCCAAATGGAAACAAAGAATATTGGAAATTAGAAGAATTAATGAATTAAATTTTATAATAATAATAATTAAGTTACTACAAAATAATAGTTAATAAGATTTATAATTTTTATTAAAAATTTATGTTTATTAAATAAATGGAATTCAAAAATGTATATTCTATATTTGAGAATAAAGTAAAAGAATTAAATGCTTTTCAATTAAATTCTAGAAACGTAATAAAAATTTTAAAAATAGCAATAGAGGTTGTTGAATTTTTAGATAATGATATTAGTGGTAAAGAAAAGAAAAATTTAGTAATTCAAATGATTAAAAAATATATACAAGATGATAATGAAATATCAGATGTTGAAAAAAATATATGTTTAGAAATGATTAATTCAGGAACTATAGATGAAACTATTGATTTAGTAGTAGATGCTTCAAATGGTAATTTAGATTTAAACAATGTTCTTAACTTAGGAACAAGTTGTTGTGCTATTTTATTAAAAAATTTATTACAAAAGAAAGATAAGAAAAAATTAAAAAAAAGAAAAAAGATTTTAGTTAATTAAATGGGAAATATAATGAGTTATCATGTTTATAAATGTTGTAAATGTAATATTACTATAAATTTTCAAAATGATTTAGAACCTTATTATTTAATTGGTAAAGGTAAATATAATAATAAACACATTTGTTTTCAATGTATTAAATCTGTAATAGATAAATCTGTAATAGATAAATCTGTAAAAGATGACATATCCTTAGTTAAACATCATAAAGCAAAAGAGTTATAAATTATATAATAAATTTAATAAATTTAATAAATTTAATTTAGTTCGTTTTATTTTAGTTCGTTTTTTTTATTAATTAATATTATTTATTATAATATTAAATGATAATAAATAATAATAAAGATTTAGAACCTATTAATAATGGTTTAAAAACAAATGAAATTTTAGAAATAAATGATAAAAAAAATGATATAACTACAAAAGAGAAAAAGGATTTAATAAAAAAAATAAATAATCTATCAGATCTAGAGATGAAAGAAGTATTTAATTTAATAAAAAATAAAAATATAGATTATACATCAAATAGTAATGGAATATTTATAAATCTTAAAAATTTTGATAAAGATTTTATGGATGAAATAAATAATTACATAATTTATTGTAGTGATAATAAGGAAGTATTAGATAATAAAATTTTATATGAGAATAATTTAATAAATAATTTTAATAATAATAATATAGATTTAATATATAATTTTAAAGAATATGAAAATTTAGAAGGTATTGGATGTCTAAATAATATAAGTTTAAAAAAGAAGAAAAAAAAAGAGATAAATAAGTTTGTAAATATTTTAAAGAAATATAATAGGATTTATTTGAATATAAATGATAATACTAATACTTCTTATGAGTTATCGTATGATAAATATTTATTTAATTAAATTTGGAATGAAAAGGACTTAAAAATATTTTACGTTTTATATATATATTCGCAATTTTTATTTGCTATATTACGTTAGAAAGGTATAGAGAGGTATAGAGAGGTAATGTCAATAACATTAACTGATATTAGTGATAATTTAAAAAATAATAAAGTATTTTCTGAACCAAAAGTTATTGTTTTACATCATGTAATACATCCTTCTATTGATAATGTATTTCATGATATTAATTTAAAAAGTTTATTGTATGGTAAAAAAAACACATTAAACAATATGAATATTATGAATAATAATAATAATAATAATAATACAAAACATGATACTAAACAAATAAAAACATTAAATAAAAAAGAAGTTCAAAAAAAATTTAAAATCAATTCATTTATTACTGAATTAACATCCTCTTTATATCTAAGAGGTTTGATTGATAATGATGATTTAAAATCTTTTAAAGATACTATTCTTAATTTCATTAATGATCCTAAAAATAAAGATTTCTTATTAAGCATATCTCGCTCATATAAGAAATTACAAAGTCTTATCAATACGCAATTATATGTTTATAATACTGATGAAATTATAAGTGATGAATTAATTAAAATTATTTGTAATGTTTTTAAAATTAATATTGTTTTTATATCAAATAATATTTATAAAATATTTGGCAATTTTGGAAGTATATATTTATTATTTGATAAATATGATGTATTAGATAAAAATAATGACTCTAAAAAAGTTTATAAATTTAATAAAGATATAGATGATATTAATTTAATTAAAAATAATCATTTACAATTTTATTATGAAAAAGATTTGAAGAAAATGAAAATTGATGATATTAGAAATATACAGAATACATTTAAGATATGTCAACAATATAAAACTAAAAATGAAATTATAAATAAAATAGTGGAAACATGTTCTTTATTTTTATAAAATAAAATTTGATTTAATAAATTTCATTTAAATTAATTAGCATAATAAATCGGTAAGGTGGAATAATAAGGTAGAATAATAAAGGTATATAGAAAATAAACTGATTATTTTATATAAAGTTAAATTATTATTTTTAAGATTTAATAATATTTGTATTTATTAATAGAGAAATGGATATTTCTTCAGAGAATTACAAAAAAATATATGACTATATTTTGTTTTCTGTAGAAAATAATGATTACGAGTTTGAGTGTATATACAAAAATAATTTTAAAAAATTAAATATTGATAAATTTACTCAAATCTTTAAATATTTTCAAAATAATCATAACTTTTCTTTAAATGATAATAGCACCAGTTTAGATATTCGTCTTTCATCTGGTAAAATTAATAAATATAGTAATTACAGAACGACTATACAAGAAAAACATATATTAAATTATTGTAAAACAAATATTATTGACCCTTTAACTACTGATTATGGTGAGAAAAAGTTTGTTGATAAAAGTTTAGGTAATTTTGAACCTTTAGTTTTATCGAATTATGATTTTTTAAAATTTACATTAAAATACGATACATTTTTGGATGATAATGAAGTTATTGAAATCTTGAATAGCAAATTATCCAAACAAAAAAAGAATTATAGATATAAAAAAAGATTCTCATTTTTATCAAAAAGTAAGTTTTTCAAAGTTGATTTAACTATCTTAAAATCATCTATTAATTCTTTAAGTATTGTCGAGGGTAAATTATTAGAAAAGAAATCAACATATGAAATTGAAATAGAACTTAATAATAAAGAAATAGAATTAGATAATAGTTCTAATCCTACAAGTCAAAAAAATAGAGATACTAAAATTAAAAATATTATTAAAGAGTTATTTTCAATTATTGGTAATATTTTGATAATATTAGATAGTAATAGATTTATATTAAAAAGTAATGAAGAAGAAGATGTTATATTAAATTATTTAAATATTTCAAATGAAAAAGGAGTGAATAAAGATTTATCAATTATAAAGAAAAACTCTAAAAAGTATTTTGTAGGTGTTCAACCTAAAACATTAGAATTAGAAAATATAGTTGAAAATTCAATAGTTTCTGTATATGAAAATTATTGTGTTACTGATAAAGCTGATGGTGAAAGATTTCTTCTATATGTTCATACTGATAAAAGAGTGTATTTAATTAATAATAGATTATCTATTAAATATACTGGATTAACACATAATGTTATTAATACTATAATTGATGGTGAATATGTAACAAATGACAAATATGGTAATTCTATGAATTTATATTTGGCATTTGATATATATTTTTTAAATAAGAATAATGTTAGTAAATATCCATTAATTAAAGATAATGGTAAAACTAGATTAAATTTATTAAAAGACTTTATTAAAACAGGATTTACAAAAGAAAATACAAAAAATAAAGATGGTTTAAAAGATTTAGAAGTTAGAGCAAAAGAATTTTACTCAAATAATATATTTAAAAGTTCTAAGAAGATTTTAGAAAAGTTTAAAAATTTAGATAGTTATAAGATAGATGGTTTAATATTTACACCCACATTATTACCAGTTGGTGGTTTAACAGAAGATGATGAACCTAAAATATTCGGTAGTTGGAATAGAGTTTTTAAATGGAAACCACCAGAAGAAAATACTATTGATTTTTTAATATCATTTCAAGGTGATATTATGGTTGATGGACAATTATCAATGTTATGTAAATTATTTGTAGGTTATAATGAAAATATAGAAATTGATATATTAAAAATATTGAATAGAGATTTTGAAGATAAAGTATATGGATTAAAAGAATTTGCTCAATGTAATATAATTTATAAAGATAATAAACTTTTAACCAGTGAAAATGAACAAATATTTGATAATACTATAATTGAATTTTCTTATAATCCTAATGAACCAGATTATTTAAGATGGAAACCTAATAGAATTAGAACTGATAAAACTGAATTATATAAAAATTCTGGAAGTATTAGTGGAACTGCAAATGATTATACAACTGCTCAAAATGTATGGAGTTCTATAAACAAACCAGTTACATATGATTTAATAACTGGTAAAGAAATAGCCTCTATTGAAAAAGATACTAAAGATAAAATAGAAAATGATATCTATTATGCTAGAGAGATTGATAGAAATAAAAGTTTATTGAAACCATTACTAAATTTTCATAATTATCATGTTAAAAATTTATTTATGTATGATAGATTTAAAGGGGAAAAATCGCTATTTGATATCGCATGCGGTCAAGGTGGTGATTTGTTTAAGTGGATAAAAGCAGATTATAAAACTGTTATAGCCTCTGATATAAATAAAGATAATTTAATGAATGTGAGAAGTGGAATTTATAAGAGATATAATTCTGTTATTAGAGATAATAAAAATAATAAACAAAAAATGTTATTTCTTCAGTTAGATGCTAGTAAGAAATGGAATAGAGATTATATAGTATCTTTAAATGATAAAATGTTTAGAAATTTAGCAAGTATATTCTTTGGTTTTACTAATAAAAGTCAAATTAGTGATAGTATATTAGTTAAATATCATAAAAGGATAAATAAACAATTTGATTTGGTAAGTTGTATGTTTGCTATACATTATATGTTTGATAATATAGATTCTTTAAGAAATGTAATTCATAATATAGATATGATACTAAAAAGTGGAGGTTACTTTTTTGGTGTATGTTTAGATGGTTATTTGGTTAATCAAAAATTTAAATCAAGTAAAAAAGATGTTATTGAAGCAAAAGTAGGTAATAGATTATTATGGTCAATTAAGAAAAAATTTAATAAATTTAATGATTTTAATCAAGATAAACCATTAGATAATATAGGGCAAAAAATATCGGTATATATAGAAACTATAAATCAAGAATTAGATGAATATTTAGTAGATTATGAATTATTAAAATATGAATTAGCAAAAAGAAATATATTTCCAGTTGAAAGTAATGAACTAAAAAACATAAAATTAGAAAGTGTTGGAAGTTCTACTGGTTCATTTGAGGAAATATATAAACTTTACAATAAAAAAAATTCTATTAAATTAGATAAAAATAATCAAGAATATAGTTTCTTAAATCGTTGGTTTATTTTTAAAAAAAAATAAATTTTTTAATATAAATTTTTTAATATAAATTTTTTAATATAAATTTTTTATTAAAATAAATTTTAAATAATAAATTAAAGAAATGTTAATACAAAATAATAAAAATCTTTGTATTAAAATATTTTTTATTTCAAGTATAATTTTTATGCTTTATATCATAATTAATAAAAATAGTGGAGATTTAAATAATACTAATAATACTAATAATGATAATTCAACTAATAATGATAATCGTTATGAAAATTATAGTAATAATAAAAAAGTATCATTTGCTAGTCCAATTGAAACTATTATAAATTTAAGAACTTTAAAATAATTTTAAGTTTAATAATTTTAACATTAATATTTTTTAATTTATAATTATATTTAAAACTATTAATTGATTAAATATAATATAATAGAATAGATGGAAAATAAGGGTATTAAAATTGAGGCTGTAAGAGACCCACCTATAAATACACATTATCGTCAATGTAGTTTTGATATTGAAGATAATTTAGTACCATATGTAATAGGTCATAAAGGTAGACATTTTATTAATATAACACAAATATCAAAAGTAAAATACATATGGTATAATAATAAAAATAAATTGATTGAAATCTGGGGACCAGAATATTGTTTGAATAATGCTGAAATGTTAATCAAAGAACATATAATGCATATTAGAAGTTTAAAACATGAAGAATTGAAAAAAAATTTATTAGATACTTATGAATAAATTATTTATAAATACTTAAATTATTATATTGATTTTGGTTTAGAATAATTTATTAAATTATTTATATAAATTAAAATTTATGAATGAATAATAATTATTTAGATATATGGCATTTAAACTCAACATGGTGTTTATTAGGTAATGTTAGTGCTGGAGACAAACTAAGTATTAAAGGTAATTTACTTACAATTGAAAAGCATTATCCACTTTTATGGATTAAAAGGAAAATTAATGGTGATGGAAGAAATGATGTATATCATTTGATTAATGATTTATTTAATATGAGTGAATATCATTTAAGAGAAGAAAATGATATTAAAAAAAGCGTTTCTAATTTTAAATATAATATTATACAAGGTGTAATAGGTTTATTAAATTTAAGAGCTACATATATTGATGATGTAAGATTTTTATCAATTTTTAATTCTTCTTTAGAAAAAATAAAAATTTTAAAACAATTTTATGTTAATGAAAATGATTTAGAACATTTTCATGAAATTGAAAAACAAATTTTTATTAAAAATAATAAAGTTGGTATCTCATCAGTTCCTTTAAATATAAATACTAATAATAACAATACTAATAATACTAATAATAATAATAATAATACTAATAATAATACTAATAATAATAATAATAATACTAATAATAATAATAATAATACTAATAATAATAATAATAATACTAATAATAATAATAATACTAATACTTCAAATAATAATACTAATACTTCAAATAATAATTCAAATAATAATAATGTTAATAAAATAAATACTCAAAATAAGAAAAATAAATATTAAAAATTAATTACTAACTGGTTTAAAAATATCAAAGAAAAATGTAACAGGATTATATGAATCTTCATAATTATAATCATCATTTTTACCAGCTAATACTTTAGAATTAATTTCACTATATATATTTGTATCTAATCTAGTGTCTTTACCTGTTAATATATATTCGCTATTTTTATTTTCTTTATATGTTTTAATTTTATCAAATTGTTGATTATAATTGCTTTGGATAGTATTTAGTGATTTTAATATTTCATTTTTATTACTATCATAATATATACTATCTCTTTCATATATATTATTATCTTCTTTTATCTTTTTATCGTGATTATGAACCTTTAATGAAGTATGATGATAATCTTTGAATATATGTAATATATTAACAATATACGAAAGTAAAAAATATATTAAAGTACTAAAACATATTATCATAATCAATAATTGAAATACATTTTTTCCAATATTTTCATTAGCATTTAATAAATCTATTTCTAAATTTTTCGTAGCCATTACAATTTATATATTATAATAAAATTATAAATTTTATTCAAAAAAAGAATATAATAGTTTATTAAATATGGCAAGTATTGTAGATGATTATTTATCAACTTATAATAATATTGTGGAACCTATAATTAGCAGAAAGAAAGATTATTGCGATAGTACTAGTTCTGGAATAAATTATAATTGCACTGACATATATATCATATCACAAACTGATATTAATCTATTTTTAAATGATACTGCTAATGTAGATTTAGAAAAATATAAAGTGAATATTCGTGATAGTGCCAGAAATTTTTTGAAAGATAGAAGAATAGAAGATTCACATCTTAAAAAAGAAACTGAGTACTATTTTGTAATTGATAGAGAGATTGATTTTTATACTAAGATTGATAAAAATTATAAAACAGTTATTAAAATTATTGAAACAATTAAATATATTACTATACTTTATTTATTTTATATATATTTTGTAATTCCATTATTTATGGAAGGTGGTAATCAAGATTTAGATTATAAAAAAACAATTAGTAATTTAAAAGATAAAGGGAAATTAAAATCTACTGTATTAGATGGTGGAACTTTAATATCAGTATGTTATCTAATGTTTGAAACTATAAATTCATATTTTAAACAAGAACATGATATTAATGAAAGCAAAATTAATAAATTAAATCAATTAAATAATAGTGATGGTGCTATTACAAAACTAAAAAATTTAATTCAAACTTTTAGTACATCTTTAATAAATTCTGGTAATTTATATAGTTTTATTACTAACTTTAAAAAAGTCAATAAAGAAAATTTAACCAATAATAACTACACCAAAAATAATAAAATTAAAAAAATGAACGAATTCTTTACTGAAATGAAGCAAATTATACTAATCAATGATAATAAATTTAACAATGTTTTAGTAGATAATCATAGTCAAATTATTTGTTTAATGAAATTATTATTACATCAAAAACAAGATAGTATGTCTCAAAATGAAAAAGATAATAAAAATTGTAGTATTGGAATAGATGAAGGATTTGAAGGTTTATTAGAGTATAATAAAGGTGCTAATAATAATGGTATTGAAAGCACATTTTATGAAATTGATAATAGTAATATTAAAGAGTCTGTATCTGATTTTTATAAGAAAATAAAAACTGAAGTAATTGATACATCTTATAAAAATACATTGGGTAACAATGAAGTATTTAAAACTATTTGTAATATTTTCATAGTCCGTATTAAATATTATAATTTAAAAAAAATTGATTTTATAAAATATATTTATAAATATTTTTCATATCACAAAGAAGAAGAGGGTAAGTTATCTAAATTAGAAATTATTAATAATTATAAATCACTTATTAATATTATATATGAAAGATATGAATTATGGTCAAATATTAATAATAAAAAAGAATATTTAGTAAGTAATATTATATCCAAATCTAGATTTATACAAATTATGAATAAATATGAAACCACAGATATTAAAAATTTAATTGAAAAACTAGATGAAACTATTGATGATATACAAGATTATAAACACATATATAGAGAAGATATATTAGATGATATTAAAATAAAACATAATCATGATACTAGACTAAAAAAACTATTTTATGTAGTATTTATATCGTCTATATTACAACTTATTGGATTTTTAACTACTGGATATGTATTTCCTCCTAATAATGCTAATGTAACACCTAAACAAAAAGAAAAAACTACTAAAGTAGTATTAAAAAATTTAACTTTAATTAGCATACTATTATTCTTTAATATATTATTGTTTTCAAATTGGTTTAAGAGTTCCGCAAATACAGCATTTGAAAGAGCTACTATTTTGGATAGTAATAATAAATTTTTAGATAAATTACATGAATTACATAAAGGTTTAGACCTTTTAAAACAAGTTAAAGATGACCCAAGTAGTAGTAGTAGTAGTTTAGTTTCTGAATATAATATATATTCTTATAGTGAAACTGATAAAAAGTATTATTATAAAAAAAATTCAGATAATAATTATACTATTTTAGATAAAACTGATGTTAATAATTTTGTAATTGAAGATTTATATCTTAAAATGAGTGATATATTAAGATTACACGCATGCTGTAGTTTCTTAAAAGAACAAGACAAGAAAGTAGTATTACCTTATCATGAAATAGTAACTAACTTTTTATTAATATTAGTAACAATAACTGTTATATTCTATTTAATCAGTGATCCAAGTATTAATCCATTTGATATATTTAATAGATTAATAACTAATAAAAAAATAAGAGATAGAAAAATTAAGAAAATGTTAGAAGAAAAAACTAAGCAAAAAGGGGGAGAACCTGGTAATGCAGAATCTCTACCTTCTTTAGAAACTAATTCAACTATGAATACATTTACAGCAGAACCAGTAGAAAAATCAGAACTAAATAATATAAGTAATATAAATCCTCCTTCTAATAATGAAATTAATATTGATGATAGTGCGTTATATGTTCTTTATATTACTGCTATATTCTTATTTAATAAATTTACAACAACATTAGTTACTTCTAATATTGAATATGAAAAATCATTATATCAATAAATTTTTATTAATAATTTTAAATATTTACATAATTTTATTTATATAATTTATTTTCATAATTTTTTATTAAAATTTTTTCATCTCTGTTAAAATCTTTTGCTATTTTTTTTAGTAAAATAATATTCTGCTCATATATTATTTTATTAATCATATTATAAATTTCAATATCAAATTTGTTCATTTTAATTTAATAAAAAATTTTAATTAAAATTTTTTATCACATTTTATTTTATATTCTTCTAAATCATTTAAAGATTTTAAAAAATCCCCTATAATTTCTTCATTTCTTAGTTTATCTTTATTTGTAATAATTGGTTCATTTATATTCTTAATATAAAACTTAAAGTTTTGAGACAAATCATTTATTAGCTTATTATATTCTTTATTTTTTATATTTTCCATAATATACATAAATATAAAAAATTTAATTAAAATAAATGAAAGAAGAAGATTTAAAGATAATTACAAATGATAATAATATTTTTAATATACAGATATATATCCCTATAGGGAGCATCCATGAAATAAAAGGTATATATGGAATTGCTCATTTTTTAGAACATATTAAACATAATAAAAGTAAAAAATATGATACTAAAAAACTAAAAGATAAATTATCAAATTTTACATATAATGCTTCAACTACTTATGACCATACTAAATATTATATAACAGCTGATTCAAATAGTTATGAAGATGTAATAAATCTAATAAAAGAAGTAGTATTTAATACTAGTTTTACTAAAAATGAAATTGAAAAAGAAAGAAAAATAGTATTTGCTGAAAAAGTATATACATCAACACATAAAGATATGTATAAAGATATAAATATTTATCATGATAAAAATCCTTACAATAGGTTAGTTATAGGAACTACAAATAATCTTAAAAAAATAAGTAATAAAGATTTAAAAAAATTTAATGAAAAATATTTAGATAAATTTTATGTATTTGTAAGTTGTCATAATAATATTAAAAATAAAGTAAAAGAATTATGTTTAAAAAAATTTCCAAAATCTAAAAATAAAGATATAATACCAATTAACTATGTTAATATGTTTGATTATAAATTAGTAGTTAGAAATGCTGTCAGCGATAAACAATTGTTAATTTTAACATTTAAATCATTCAAAGGAGATGATAGTGGTATAGATTATTTAGGTATTTTTGATTTCATTTTAGCAAAAGGAAAGAAATCAAAACTAGTAAGTTTATTAAGGGAAGATAAGGGAATGGTTTATAGAGTAGAAACTTCAAATAATAGTTTTATAGATAATGGATTTTATATGATAAAACTAATATTAAATAAAAATGAAAATGGTAAAGATGTTATTAAATTAATTTTAGATGAATTTAATAAATTAAAAAAGAATAATTTATCTAAAAAAGATTTAGATGAATATAAAAGAAAATATATAGAGCAATTAAAAATTAAATTAAAAGAAACACAATTTAAAAATGATTTTGTATTCTCTAATCTATTTTATAATCCTAACTTTACATTAGAAAAATTTATAAAGAAAAATGAAGATGTTACATCAGATAAAATAAATAATATTATTATAAAAATATTAAATTTTCATCAAATGAATATTGCTTTATATGGTAAATATATGGATATAAATAGAACTAATAATAATATATTTAATCTTATAGAAAAAATAAGAAAATAAATTAGAGAATAAGAGAATAATATTTTTAATTAAAAAATTTATTTAATTAAATGTGGGATGATAAATCAACTATTTAGAGTAAAACCGGATATTGAATTCATAAATAAATTATTAAAATGTTTTGGTTTAGAAAATATTAATGATAAGAATAGTTTTACAAAAGATAAAATGATGTCAATAAAAACTGTTGAAAAATTAACAAATCTAATACCAGAATTAGTAATATATTATTTACCGTGTAAGTATAATCAATTTTTAAGAGAACTAAATGAAAATAAATGTATTACTATTTTAAAACAAAATATAAAACTATATGATTATAAAATTAAGAAAAAAGAATATGTAATAAATAAAGTTAAAATAATTTACTATTTTATAGAAAAAAAAATAAGTAAATATATTTTAATAGAAAATAATAGTGATAAATGTATTGTAAAGTTTAATTAATTTTTTATAATTTTTATAATTTTGATAATAATAAATTAATATCAATATCAGGTAATTTAGGTTTACATAACCATAACCATTTTTTAAGATATGTAGAAATTTCAAAATCTTCTGGATAGTAATGTAAAACTTCCAAATCAATATCTTCCATTAATTTATGATATTTTTTTTTTATTAAATTCTTTGATGAT
>Ga0233438_10001196_pt1 | contig 29188 bp, 43 predicted proteins | sample SI_123_September_FD_182720 | JGI IMG/M metagenome (GOLD analysis project Ga0233438, IMG submission 182720) | Seawater microbial communities from Saanich Inlet, British Columbia, Canada - SI_123_September2016_10_MG | ecosystem: Environmental > Aquatic > Marine > Inlet | place: Canada: British...
CCTAGATCAAAAGCATCTTTCCAATCCACGAAGAATTTTCCAGGTTTTGCTACTTGTTTTATATAAGCACCATTCTGTGGTTGGTTATTAGGTGCAATTCCAAATTTTCTTAAATGAGTTAATCTTTGTTGATCACTAGCTTCATTAATTGATTCTTTAACTACTTTATCCCATGCTGCCATAAAATCAGGACCGTCTAGTTTATAATGACCAATGATATCAGCAATAGTGTTATCCATTGACATCTGAACCTCATCTTCATATTTCTCACCTGTGATAGCTTCATATTCATTACGGATGCCTTGTGCCAAAGTTTCAGGATCTACGTAACGACCGGTAATATTTTGTCTTTTTAATGCAGCTAATGAATTCTTAAGGGATCCTACTCCATTAACCCCATATCTATATGCTTCGTATGTTTTAAAATATTTCATATTATTTGCCAAATTTTGGTATTCTTCCGAATGATGCTTCTTTCAAAGCTTTTTGAAAATCTTCAGTGTCTGGAATTAAATCCTCAGCACTTAAAGCTTTTGCTCTTTTTGCTATAAACTTAGCAGCGGCTGCCTGATCTTTTGCTCTACCGTATGCCTGAATAGCATTTTTTAAATCTTCTACGTTTTTAATTGGAAAGCTACCATCAGGTAATGCTAATCCTTTTTCTGCCATTTCTTTTCTTTGATCATTATCGTAATTTTCCATTACCATTAATTCAACATCGGCATAAGCATCTTGAATAGCTTGTTCTAAATTATCCTGTGCATCTTTTCTTAACTTAGTTAATCTACCTGCCTCGGTTTTAAAAGTTTCTTTATCTGTGTCTGTTTTAGCACCTTTAAATTTTAAAAGATTAGCTTTAAGATCTGTCATAACCTTATCTAATTTTTTCTGTGCCATGCTTACAGCTTTATCACCTTTACCTTCATTAACAGTAGATTCAAATAATGACTGTAAAAATTCTACCTCATCCTTTGTAAAATATTTACCGATGGTTCTTGCATTATTAATTTTTATCTTAAGATCACGAACTTCTTTCTTGCTCATTTCTTTAGCTTCAGTAATAGATTCACCTTTCATTTCACCCTTACGCATTTCTTTAGCTTTAGCCTTAAGTTCTTTAAACTCATCCTTTACTTTAGTATTGGCACCTTTAACAAATCTATCTAATCCCCAATTAAATGCAGCAGTAAATAATTTATCAAAAGGTAAAGCTCCAAACTTTTTACCGTAAGTAGAATATCGTAACCAATCCGCAAAGCCTTGTGCCATATCCTTAGATAATTTAATACCTTCAACTTCAGATGCATTACCGTTTATAACATCTTTAAGTAATCTATCGGCCGAAGCTCTACCTTCATTAACTGATTTGTTTTCATTAGCCATATTATATCTTACATCTTCAATCCAATCATCTTCAGTAAAATCCTGATAATCTTTAAAGAATCCTTTAGCATTTTTCTTTGCCATTCTTTCTAATGACTGAACATAATCCTTAGCATAAGATAATGTAGTTACACCTTTCTTAATAGCCTTTTTCATAGCAGCATCAAGATCTAACATTATTTCTCCATAAGGCGAAGATCTTTTTTCTTCTATGTTATTTACTACTGACTCATAATAATCATCTTCATATTCTTCTTCTTCTTGGTACCATGATTGGTTTGGATCACCATCAGCCTCTTCTGTAAAATCATGTCTTTTCCAATTATACCTAGGATCTGTAACTAATGCAGGAAATAACGTCTTTCTCTTTTTATCTTTAGTTTTTAATTTACCGAAAGCTAAATCTATTCCTTTTTGTCTATCAGCATCATAACCATTCATAGTAGCAACAAGATCATAATAATCCTGTCCACCAAAGTTACCGTAACCATCATATCTAGTTTCCTTCCATTTATTACCTTCGTTGTCATACATATAGACATCAATAGTATTTTGTTTTTCTGAACCAATTTGATCGTTAGTATCGTGAGTCATCCATGAAAATTGACCTTCGTTTAATTGATAGGATTTATTTTCACTTATAAAATCAGTTTTAGATTTAATGTATTTCATAATTATAAATATCTTTTTGTCATTCTTTTCCAGTTAGGCAGATTTGCATCCTTAAAACCAGCAGCCTTAACAAATGTTCTCATAGAAACATCATTAGCAGTTTTCATAAACTCATAAATTTCTAGTTTATCTTCCATTGCCATGTCTCTTGGTTCTAAATAAGGTAAGAGGGTTTTAATTCTTTCCATAATAGTTGCATCATCAGGATTCACATCAATTAAAATAGATCTTGAACGAATAGCACCATCAGGATCAGCTTTATCTTTTGCAAGATTAGATATAAATATTACTCTACCAGCAAAATCAAAGTATGCCGGTACCATTCCATTTTCTATCATATTAAATTCGCCTTCAGGATCCATTTCATAATCCTTAGGATCAAATACTAATCCACTTTTCTTAAGATAAGATATTCTTCTTACCTTTTTTGTATCAAGAGCAGCCTTTAATATATTACGACCGTTCTCATCTCTAAAGACAGCATCACAATCATCAAATACTAAAACCTTAGTTCTATATTGAAACATCTTCTTAAACATCATAATTGTTGATACAGCACCAGATACCATAATAAAATCATCATCAATAATTAATCCTTCATCGGCCAATGCTTTCTCTACACTGTATGTTTTACCAGTTCCTGCTCTACCAGATATCATTAATGAATTAAATCCACCTGCAGCAACCTTTCTAGATATTTGGTAAATGTCATCTAATGTTTCATCTAGGTATTTAACTTTATCATTTAGAGTTTCTTCATTTACTTGAACTGCTGCCGGTTCTTCTAATGTAACATTCGTATTTCTTTTTAATTTAAGAATAGCTCCGTATGATATACCAAGATCTCTGGCAATCTTTGCAGCACTCTTACCAGATTTTAATTGTTTCATTACCATTTTCTGTTCTTGTGGTTTTAGTACACCACGAGCAGCTTCATTAACAGATTCTTGTAAAGTTTCAACTTCTTTAGCATAAGAAGGTTCACTAATTAATTTTGCGAATTCATAACATAATGCAGTAATAGGAAAATTCTCACTACTTATAACATAATCGGCATTACTTTTAGCAGCATCAGAGAAATAAGCAAGATCACCAACAATTCCTGGTCCTCTATTCATTCCTTTACCACCTACTCTTACAGCCGATGAATCTTTTGCGCTATATAACATAACACCGTCTACACCATCAGATTTCATCATGAATGGAAATACTCTAAAATCCTTTTTTGTTTTCTTATTTAGAAAAGAAGCAATGACAGATGCAGCTTGACCTAATTTTGTTTTTGATGCAAACCCATCATAGCCTAAGGATTCATTTACTGAATTCCTAAAGTCTCCATAATTTGGAATAAATTTCATATCTTTGTTTATTTTTATTGTTTTATTTATTTACCAAGGGTTGGTACTTTTTAAACCAAGCTGCTTACCAAATAGTGAAGGACCATAACATGCCCAAAAACCAGTCTTGGTAGGATCCATCTTTTTCTTTTGATCACATTGATGTCTAGCCCAAAAAGATTTAGCTCTTCCTGGATCATCGTTTTTAATTGATAATCCTGGATCTCCCCACTCAATCTTCTTTGCTACTATTTCACCAGTTTCTTTATCAGTTCTACCAGAATTACGGTAAACAATAAATTTTTTATTTCCTCCGCGTTCTGGTGAATCTAATTTAACTTTTTTAGTTCTTCCTGATTCACGATCTTTATAAATAGCCTTCTTTCCTACTTCAAGGTTTTTAGCCATCCATCCGCTCTTACCGTTTAATACTATATTTCCTTTATCCCAATACTGTTCTACTTCTTCAAATAATTTAGCATGAGCATCTGAGCCTAAACGGAAAACAGTATCTTCTAAACCTAATCCATTATCTATATGGTATTTTAGTTCTTCAGATACTTTGTCAAAATCTTTAAAGCCTTTTACGAATTTCATTATGCTTCTCTTTCCTTTTTAGTAAATTCAGAAGGATTTTTAATTGGTAGTTTACCAGCCTTACCTTCATCTCTAACTTCTTTGGCGATATCAGCATCAGCCTTACCCCAAGTTCCTTTACCTTTTTCTAAGAATGCATTTACACGAGCATAACCCCAAGCTACTTGTGGTACACCTGCACGATGGCTACTGTTCCAAGCATCCAAACCTCTTCTCATTACTAATCTTAATAATCCAATAGGTACGCCACTCTCTGTAGCCTTATCCTTTAGAGCTTTTTCAATTTCAGCTGATAATTTACTACGATCACCTTCAGCTTTTTCTGCCTCATTAATTGCATCGTTGTATAATTCTTCTAACCATTTTAAAGTATCTGGCTTTTTTGGTAAATTTTTAAATTCTTTAAATACTTCTTTTGTAAATGCTTTAAAGTTTTTAGCCTCTTTTGCCATTAAATCAAGTTCAGACATAGCGCCTTCTGCTATCTGCATTCTTTCATTAACAAAGGTTTTGAAGTTTCTAACAAATTTCATAAAAATTGATCTTTTTTTATTTATTCATTAGCAAAAAGTAAATTATTAAGTTCGGAATTCTTCTATACCTAATTCTTTATTGATTAAGCTAACGATCTCTTCATTTATTTTGACCGAACCGAATACTTGCCAGTCAGGATCGCATAGAATAGAGTTAATGTCACTGGCAAGGCCTGTCTCTAAGATAAGAGCATCAACCTTGCCAGTATACCATTTGATAACATTTTCAACACCACCAGATTTATATAAGTTAATAACCTGTTCGTTATCTATATGTCTTTTGTGGAATCCCATTATTTATTATTTGGTCCTTCAACAGCAGCTTGCGATTCTAAATCAGTTAATTCTTGTTGTACCTTAGCCAACTCAGTATGATTATCTCTAAGAGCTTGATTATCTTCTTGTACCTTTTGTACGGCAGTTGATAATGATTCTCCTACATTTGCCATTAACTCAACGAAAGTTTTAGCTTCATAAAAACCAGAACCAGTCATCTTAGTAACCATTTGCCAAAGAATAGTAACACTAGTAGATCTTACTGGTATTAAACCTTTGAATTCTTTATCTTTTACTAGTTCCTTTGCTTCTCTTAAGTTATGGTATAACATAATTAATCCAGTAGCTGTAGTATGACCCCAAGGAGCATCTTTTTCTAAGAACTTAAGAAGTCGATCAAATACCTTTTTTGTTTTAAAATCAATTTCATATTCTCTTGTTTGCATCTCCTTAATTAAATCATCATTAATTTGATCTAATTCAGATTCTCTTACTTTTAATTGCTCTATTGTTTTTGGAGCAGCTTCAGTAGCCATTTCAACTACTTTAGTTTCAGTTTCTTTACTCATCTTCTTTTTTGTTATTTTGTTGTTTATTAATATTTTCTTGTTTTACAATAGGTGGTGCAAATTCTAAATTTACATGATTACATTCTACACAGCATAAACTATCTATAGGTAATATTCTATCAGCATCCTCACCAGTTAAAAACCTACTTATTTTTCTTAAAAAGAAAATAGGCTTAAATGTATGATTACCACATTCTTCGCATGTGATTGCTGTAGTACTACTTAAATCCAAGTTTGCTGTATTTAATTGTTCCTTTTTCATTAACTTAATGCTAAGTATATCATTGTTAGTAATATTCCTACCAGTCCTACAAATGCTCCAATATATGAACCTTGTAATTGCCTATTAGACTTTCCTTGATTTTCCATAATAGTGATTTATTATTATATAGCTTTTTTATTATTAGTTTAAGAATGTACGGACATAATCTAAATCCTTTTGTGTATCAATACCTTTATATAAACCAGCAGCTCTAGCATAACTAAAATCAATTTCGTTATCTCCCCATCTTATTTGTTCTAAGTTTTCTACTATTTCATTAGAGGTTTCAATCATAATGTTTTTATCAATCTTTTCTGTCATTACCTTACTGAATCCGTAAATTCCTATATGTCTTTTAACATATAATGAATTGGTGGTAAAAACAGGACTTCTTGTAAACATTATTATTTTATTATTATCAAGTAATGCCTTTACTGAGTTTCTATCCTTTGCTTGAGATTCAGTTAATGTTCCTACCAAAGTTGAAATAGTAAATGGATTTTTCTTAGTCACATTAATTAGAGTATTAATATCTGTCTCGTTTATAATAGGCTCATCACCTTGTATATTAATTACATATTCATAATCATCTTTATAGTGCTGATAAGCTTCTAACACTCTTTCGGTACCAGTCTGATGTTTTGTACTGGTCATTATACCTTCCCCGCCGAATCTTATTACTTCATTTAATATATCAATATGATCAGTAGCAACTATAACTTTATCTGCATCAGATTTTTTAACAGCTTCATAAACCCACTGTATCATTGTCTTACCATTAATATCTGCTAATGGTTTACCAGGCAACCTTGTGGATGCCCATCTTGCTGGAATGATTGCAATTACTTTATTCATTAGTTGTCTAATTGATAATCTGATGGAGGTAATTCATTTAATAAACTACCTGGTGGATATTTTGATTCTTCCTTACTTTTCTTTCCAAGATATCCACTATGATGTCTTTTAGAATATTCTTTCTTTGTAAATTTAATTTTCTTCATTGTTTCTACTACTAAGATATCACCCATAACCGTCATAAGAGTAGTTGATATTGTTGGTGTTAATCCTAATGGGCAAATTTCTTCAGCATCACCTATATGTAAACATACATTAGATTCCTTAGCAAGTTCACTATCCTTTTTACCAGTTATACTAATTATAGGTATATTTTTATAAAGGTTTCGAGATAATTGAATTAATTCTAAAATTTCTCTAGTCTTACCTGAATTAGATAATAGAATTAGTACATCGTTGCTTTGTAATATTCCTAAGTCTCCGTGCTGTGCCTCACTAGGATGTAAATATACAGAAGGTGTACCTGTTGAACTAAATGTAGTTGAAATGTTTAATCCTATTTGTCCAGCTTTACCCATCCCAGATATTACAACCTTACCACCATTTCCATTAACTTTATTTCTAATAATGTTAACTGCCTTTTCATATTGATTATCTAATGGAATATTGCCAATAGCTTCAATTTCTTTTTCTAAAATCTTTTTAATACTTTCTATCATTTTATTAATTTATTTTTAACCAAATAGATCCACCTGACATTGGAATAGTTTTTGTTCTACTAATATTTTCATATGTATTCCTTTGTAGATAAGTTAACATTTCTTTATATTTATACCTAGCATATTGGCAACTAAAATCAATTTTAAATTTTTCATTAAATTGTAAAAATGTAAATAAGAAATAGTGTTCATTCCAAAATCTACCTTTATGTAACCATTCTGGTGGATAGTCATAAGGTAAAAATATATCATGAAAATGAACTCTTACTCCAGATTTTAATATTGGTAATACATCTCTAAATTCATACAGTACATCACTATTAACTTTTACCACATGTGATGAATCTATAAATAAAATATCATTTTCATTTAATGATTTAAATACAGATAAGTCAACATCTTGTATTTTTTTAATGATTAAGTTAATTCTACCTTCTTTTTGTAATGATAAAAGATGCGGTGATGGGTAAGGTTCAATACAAGTTATTTCCAAGTTTAAATCAAACATCTCCTTTGTATTAAGAGCTAATAAGGTTGAACTACCTGAGCCAACTTCAATATATTTTTTAGGTTTATTCTTTTGTAAATAATAATGTAGCATTCTACCATCTAACAATGCAAATGCACCATTATTTAAACTATATTTATGCTGTGATTTTAATTCTTCTACATTACCTTCAATACCGAATGCTTTATCAAATTCAGTTAAATATTGTTCAAGTTCATTTAATATATTTAAATGATTCTCATCATTATAATCAAGTCCTAAGTATTTAGGTTCCCAATTTAACTCTTCATTTTCTACATCAGGTATTACTGAATAGAAATGTCCAGGAGGAAAGGCTTCTTTTATCATGTTATTTTATTTTTTTCATATCTTGAATATTACCTGAGCTTATTATAGTTATATACTGATTAATTTTTTCATCAGGCCAATCCCACCACTTAAGGTCTAATAAAAATTTTATGTCCTCATCACTAAATCTCTTTCTTACAAATTTCATAGGGGCGCCGACTGCAATTGTATAAGGAGGTATGTCTTTACTCACAACGGTATTAGCACCTATACATGCACCGTCTCCAATTGTTACCCCACTCATTATGAGAACTCCTTGGCCAATCCAAACATCATTACCTATATTAATATTTCTCGGTGTTCTAGGATAAGGTCTTATCTTACTTGCATTACTCCATTTGTTTTGGAATGCTTCAAAAGGATAAGTAGTAACCCAATCAGCATTATGACTCCATCCAGCAATCATTGCTTCAACCTTTGAACCTATAGCACAAAAATTACCAACGGTCATCTCTGTTAAAAGATGAGAGCCTTCAACAAATATATTACCGTAAGAATGTTTACCGACTTTAAATTGCGGGGTGTTTTGTTGTTGTCTTGTATTTAATAAATGACTTGCCATTTTGTTTTATTTTTTATTAATGTCCCAATGTTTAATTGCATTCTTTACCACAGACGACATTGTAAATTTATTAAGATTAGATATAGCACCATAATGTACTACATTCCAATCATAACCAATTGACCATTCAGATGTTAATACATTAAAATTAGATGGTAATGTTTCACATTTACCAGATTTAATTAAAGCTAAACTCATTATTATCTCTGCAAGAAAGTGTCTAAATTTAGGAAACTTATTAAGTTCATCAAACTCTTCCATTACAATATCTCTACATTCTAAAATTATTTTCTTAAATGATTCTTTATAAGAATTCTTAATAAGTATAGCTCCATTATTATAATGACAAGATCCAGCAAAATCATATTCAGTTTCCATTTCCGGTAAAGGTATATTAGCCTTAGAGTATAAATGTTTCCAAATTATGTCTGACTTATCTCCAAAAATAGGAGGTACATCACCTTCCCATAGTGGGATATTTTTTCTAAGTTGTGCAGCTAAAGTTTTACCGGTAAAAACATCATCATATTTTATAAATAGTAAATCAGAATCTACTATCAATGAATAATCACCATCAGTAATATTGTTATAAGCATATATTTTATTACTAGTACGACCTGGTATATAATGTTCTTTACCTTCTAAAATAGTATAACCTGATTTTATTAATCTTGCTCTAGTCTTTTTAGAAATATCAGCAGAATGAGATGCGTATAGCTTATAGTTAATTTTATCTTTATATGATATCTTAAGGGTTTCAGCCATAAGAGTCATTTGATCAACTACACTCAAATCTTTACCATCATATGTTTTCTGGTTATAGCCTAACTTAGCACTACCTTCTTTAGAAATAGTCACATCATTAAAAGGTACTATAATATCTAAGTTAATCACCTTTGTATTAAGTTTTACTTCAGTCTTCATAATGCTAGCATTTTTCTGTAAAAGTAAGAATTCTTTATCTTATCTAAATTACCCATTTCGGACCACGGGAATTGTTTTTGAGCCAAGTGAGTAATATATTGTTTATGTTCATCACCTACTAATTTTCTTGATGATATACCTTTACCGATTGTTACAACTCTATCATGATAAATTAAAGCCTCTAATAACGCAGTTGAATTTATACCTATAACTTTGTCTGCATAAGGTAAAAAGTGATGAATGTTATCTTTAACTTCAATACAGTTTCTACCTGGTACAATTTTACAATCTACTTTAGGATGCTTCTTATATAATATTTTAATATCTGAACCCTTATACATTTCACAAACATAATCTATTAATTGTTGCATTTTTGTAAAAGGTGAATATTTAGTTATTTGAGTATCACCTTCATCTTGTAAAGGTACAAAGATAAAAGGTTCAGTAAAAGTTCTTAGCTTATGGTACTTTTTTAATATTTGTTGATATATGCCAGGGGAGAATTCTGATAACTCTTGTGTTAAGTTTTCTGATTTTCCATTTACTCCTTTAAAGTCAAAATATAAAGTACTATAATGATCAAAGAATCCTAATTCACCAAATATCATTTTATCCTTACCAAACATTTTAGTAATTTCCTGATCACCTTCACTTACACCATTCCATGTAAATACCCAGTCAGGTTTAAATTCTATTTTATTTACTGTTGATGCGTATATAGTTTTATGAAATGGTTGGTTTGTTTTTGCAGAAGGGTGAGCATACACTAAACACTCATGTCCTAACCTTTCAAAGGTTCTTGCTAAATTAGAAAAATTGGTATTTACGAAACCCCACCTGTGAGGTCTGTCAAGATTGCCTACACCTACATGAAATAATATTCTCATCTCTCTTTTATGTATTTAGCAGGTGTACCTGCATAAACTGTATTAGCAGGGACATCTTTATTTACAAAACTATTAGCTCCAATGATTGCATTATCACCAATCTTAACTCCCATATTAATTGTACAGTTTGCGCCAATCCAAACATTGTTTCCAATATTGATTTCTCCTCTAATCATTGGTTGACTAATTAAAGGTTTTTCATTAACTGCATGAGATGATGCAACAAAACAGCAATGAGGACCTAATAAACTAGCTTTACCGATTATAATTTTACCTGTGCATTGAATAAATGTATGATAACCTAATACACTATTATGACCTACTGTTAAACTACCCTTATCCATTTCAATAACAGAGTATGCTCTTATTTGAGAATTTTGATGAGCTATCACTTCACCGTTTCCTTCTAATAATACTGTTGAGTGTATTCTCGCGTTTGGACTGAAGTTTCTTTTTATCATCCTCTCCACCATTTTGTAATTACTGGATTGTTCATTAAGTTTTCCATTTTAGGTCTTCCATGAAAACATACAATATTAATATGTTCATCTATTTTAACTGGTGCATGTGGTGCTTCTGGTTTATAACAATGATTTATAAATTCTCCCATTCTTCTAGGAAATATATCTTGCATATATTCAGGAGTTTCTTTCAAGATAAGATGTATTGCTTCTTGATCACCACCTCTACATTTCATCCATCTAATCGGATCTAGTAAAAAAGTATTGTAAATATAATGACTAGTGTTATACTTATATTTTAGTAAACCGCTAGACAAAAGATTAAGAGTATTAAAATCTCTCATCCCAAGAAAGTTAGTGTCATAGGTTGCTATATCAGTAATGTCATTTGTTATTAAGGTATCTAAATCTATATAGAATATATTACTATCAATAGGAAACACACCAGGTTTAAATAATTCCATCTTAGACCAATATATTGGCCAATTATGTTGCAGTGTTACCTTGTTTATGTTTTTATTTGTAAATTCATTAGGCATATCAGTTAAGCAATAAAACTCAAAATCTGCCTTAATGTATTTTTTACACGAATTATATATGTTATCAACATGTGCTTGTGTGTATGTACCACCTGATCTGAATACTGTTGCTATTTTTAAATTCCTATTAGATTTTTTAATAGCAGGTGGATTAGGATAATACTTAATAGCAAAATAATCCTCATATATATCATTCCATGTTGGAATTAATGGTCTTTGTTTAGAACCGTATGTGTATAGATAATTATCTTTAACAAAATCATCCCATACCTTAGCGGCTTTTGTTAATGATACTTTACCAGGCTGTGATTTAATTTTTGCCTGATACCCTTCATGCTTCTTAAAAAAGAAAATAGATCCCCAAGACATTAAAGGTTTTAGTTTATCTTTTATTTTTAAATGAGCTTCTCTATCATTAGCATTAACATCAATATACACAAATGATATTTTATCAGATGTTACTTGATCAATGTTACTGGCATATATAGTTTTTCTGAAGTTACATTTAAAATGTGGAAGGTTATGTAATCCGGATCCTAAAATTACAATATCACCTTTAATCTTTTCGGTGTATTTAATGTTATTTAAAAACATTTCATGCATTACCTGAGTTTTTCTTATCTCAGGATTAGCAGCCTTTGCTACTGGTACTTTCTTTACCTTGGTTGTATCAGTAGGAGACACAGGCCGAATTATTCGGGTAGGTCTTTTTACTATAGATTGATTTTTAGGCGTTATTACAACCTTTCTTATTTTTCTTCTAGCCATTTTCGTAATTAAATGTTTTATATGTTGGGTGCATAATTGAATAAGGTGATAACTGAGTCCATATATGAGGGTATCCTAATCTCTTATATTCTGCAATATCAGCTAATGCCTGGTGTCTAATTTTATTATCAACTTCAGGCGAGCTGTTTTTTCTGGTCATTCCTTGATAATGTATTACCGGGGAACTTAAGGCAACTGCCACGTATAAATTTTTCCTTCTCATCATTTCATAAATAAAATCATCTCCACAATAAAATTTTAAAGTTTCAGGAATAGGCTCCCATGTTTTAGTCTTAATAGTTAAATCCCAGCCTTGTCTTACATGAAGAGTTGTAGGTAATACTTTATAATCTAATTTAGATTTTACTGTTTGATATTCATTATGATTAGTTGCATGTATAACGCAAGATACATTACCTTCTCTCTTAAATATAGCCAAGGTATCATCTATAAAATTAGTAGGAATTTCTATATCATTATTTAAAAAGGATGCATATTTATACCTAGGATCATTAGCATACCTATTCCATATTTTATTAAGAGATTCATTATCAGGATTTTTAATTATAGTATGAGGAGTCTTTTGTAACAAACTCTGAATAAATTCATCTGTGCCTGGTTCAGTTGATGCATTATCAATTAATACCAAATCAAAGTTTCTATTACTCTGAAGGCTTAAGTCTTTCATAAGAGATTTTGTATATCTCAAACAATTTCTATTTACTATTACAACTACTAATTCATTCATTACGCGTTTCCTCTGTTTTGTCTGCTTGCTTGAAAATGTTCAATAACTGGTTTTACACTAGGATACATAACTTTCATACTATCAAATATAAATGTATATTCAGGTGGAAGGTTTTTTACATTAAGATTTAATTCAGATTTCATAGATGTAATTGCACTACCTAAATTCCATTGTTCTAAATTATTTCTATTAGCCCTTTCTTTTACATTAATCTTTTCCCAAGTTTCGCATAATTTCATAACCCTATCATTATTAGCTAAAAATATAGTACCACTTAAACATTCGTTTTTTCTCCACCTAAAGTCTTGGTATCGTAAACCAACATCACATGTGTAATCTTTAAAATGAATAGGTATGGAATGAACAATAGCATCAACATCGATGTATACTAAATTTTTATCTTTATGCTTTACTAACATCTGCTGTAAAAACTTTGCTTTAAATCTAGTATTATCTTGCCAATTACCCACGCTTGCTATAGGTACAATATCATGTAATAAATTTAGTTTCTTTAAGGATGCTTTAAGTTTTGCGGCTTCAGTTTCATACGGAGTATTAAATGTATAATAAGCAACAAAAACAATATCCTTCATCATATATGAACTTTCACTAAAAAATTCACCATGTACATTTTGTGTATTCTTATCTGGGTTGACCACTGATGCTTGCCTATTTATTTTATTAACGGTAGTAGATTCAATTGTATCTCTACTATTTTTAGGCTTAATAAACACCTTTGGTATTCTGCGTCTAGGCATCCTGTGTTTTGTTTTTTTATTTATTCATACTAAAAAAGAGAGGATCTCTCCTCCCTTTTCTAAAACTAATAAGAAGTAAGATTTACTTTACTTTCATAACAACAGGTTCAACTGCTTCAGCTTCTTCAGTTTCTTCATTCATTACAGCATCTGTGTTTTCACCTTCTGTTGTTGGTGGTACAAATACTCTAATTGCTTTAGATACCATTTCAGCATCTTCTAATGTAAATGCTCCTTTCGTCTGTGCAATTCGCGCAGCTTGAATAAGAACATTAACAGCTTGCCCATGAGTTAACTCTGCAGAGGTAGCTTCTTGGTTTTGTGTAGTTTCTTTTGACATAATTTATAAATTTGTTTATTATTATATACCTAAAAATAATTTAGTTTCACAATATTTCAATATCATTTTCTAAATCTTTTTTGGTTGGTATTGTAACATATAGTATACCTTTATCTACCTTGGCTTTAATTTTCTTTCTATCAAAATCATCAGGCAAACCAAACCTTTTATTTAAAGGTGGAGTCCACTGGTTATCTTCACTTTCAATTACAACACTTAGGTCGTTCTTAATAAGTTTAATTTTAATATCTTCTTTATCAAAACCAGGAACTGGCATTTCTAAAATGTATTTACCATCTTCTTTATCAAAATGGTATTCTTTAAAGGGATTTTTAATTTTATCTAATTCTCCCCAAAACGGATGGTCCTTTAGGATCTCATCAAAATTTGATTTAAATGCAAACATAATTTTTAATTAATTTTTAGTTATAACAAGGATTAGTTCCTTATTAATTAATATACTGAAAAAACCGTGCCATAAGTGAAATAGCACGGTTTTTCGGAAATATTGTCATCTTTCTATGTTTGACTATGACATTGTGTCAAAATAAGAGTTTATAAAGAAACTAACATATCCATTAGTTCAGGCTGAGGAAACATATCAGATTTAGTTTTACGAACATTACTATGTGTCCATAATCCTTTATGTTTTCCATCTAATACATCTTGATTAAATTCAAATGCATCAGCACCTTTTACTTTAATAAGAGCAGGTAATCCAGCTCTCACGTCTATGTTATCTCTTTCACCAACCCAAAGTATCCAATCTCTTAGTACCTCAATTTGTTTATCAGAATAACGATGCCATGTTTTATGGCCTCTAAAAGGTTTTGCTAATGTTACGATTTGATTAGGATCAGCAATTGTACCTGCATAAGTTTTTCCATTTTTAATCCAGCCAAAATTATTAACTTCAATACCTACTGAATTTTTATGCATAAAACTTCTACCTGTACCTAAGTGCCAGCCCCAACCACCTTGCGGCATACATTGAACTAATTCACCATCATATTGATTATCATTACCTTTAATTGATTGTCCTCCTAATACAAACTCAGTAGCAACCTTTCCTCTTTTGTCATTAGCCCAATGATTTATTGTTCTAAAAGGATTATTCCAACCGGCTGTATGATGAAGGAAAATATATTCAGGTTTACTACCTGTCATATATTCATCAGATGGTAAGTAATGAGAATGAATAATTAATCCATCACCTGCTTCTTCAACAAGTTCTGAATTATCAGTACTAGCAATACCCATAGCGTTCCAAGTGGCAGGACCAACAATGCCATCAACCACCAGGTCATTTTCTTTTTGCCATACACATACTGCGTTATGAGTTTTTTTACCGAATTTACCATCAATAACTATTCTTAAGAATTTTTGTATTTCTTTAACTTCTTTTCCACAAGAACCAATTTTTAGTACCATAACTTTAATTAATTTGTTTTATTTATTCTTTCCTCTCTTTTCATAGTATTCTTCATAAACCTCAATTAAGTCATCTACTACTGGATCTCTATGGTTTTCAAATAGAGTTATAGAAACAACGTTCTTTACTTTTTTACCTTGATTATATAAAAACTTAAATCCTGAATCTCTTCTATTTTTTAAATCTACTTGCCCATCATCACCACATACAATCATTTTGGATCTTAGTCCTATTCTTGTGGCAATCATTTCCATTTGAGTCATAGTAACATTTTGTGCTTCATCTACAATAACACAGCTATCTAAAAATGTTCTACCTCTCATAAATGCAACTGGTACAATTTCTATTTTACCTTCTTTTATATACGGATCAATTTTTTCTTTACCATATAATAGGTACATGTTTTGGTAAATAGGCTGAACCCATGGATCCATCTTTTGATGAAGATCTCCAGGCAAAAAGCCGATCTCTTCTTTTGATACGGTTGGTCTTGTGATTATGATTTTTTCATAGTGTCTTCTAAAAAGACCATCTAATGCTACTTGGCAAGCTAATAGAGTTTTACCACTACCTGCTTTACCGGCTAATACTGTTACTGTGTTATTTAGAATTTGTTCTTTTGCAAGTTTCTGTTCTTCATTTAAAGATATGTTAAATTTTATAGGATTTTTCACGATTCGTTTTTGACGAAAGACTTCGTCGTCGTATGTTCTAGCTGGCATTTGCGAATATTTTTTTTACTTTAAGAGTTTAGTTTCTTAAGGTTTTGGTATATACTTTTTCTTAGTCGCAATGGAATTGTCTAGCTTCGTATTGAGAGATTCATTGTTTTCCTTAAGTACTTTTTCAACATGACGGACTTTCGTCTTACTTGTTCTACTTAGCTGCTGTGCTTCTAGTTCAGTTTTTTTTTCTACAGCAGGTTTAATAAGCATTACATCATCTTCAGTTTCCTTAGGTATATTGGATGATTCCTCGATAACCTCTTCTATTATTTCCTTGGGTTGATCATTGATCTCTTCGGCAGTATTTTCCGAAATTTCTTTTTTAGGTAATTCAGTGAGTACTTCTTCAGTAACAGTTTCTTCAGGCTTTATATAATCAGTAAGAGATTTAATAAAACCTAATGCAACTAATGGAAGTATAGCTCCACTTACAATGGATAGTACTCTTTTTTGGTAAATAGGTTCAGCTTCTTCTAATCCAAATAATTCAATCCAACCCATATAATTTTCTAAATTAATAAAAGCATGAAACGAGTTAGCCATCATTTGGAATCCAGTAAGAAGTAAAAATAAACTCCATACCATTGTCTTGTTTGTTTTATCTAATATTACAATTGCAGCAAGAGAAGCCGCCGCACCTAATTCAAAGCCAATAGCTAAAGCCCAGCTCATTAAACCGTCATGTGCTAAATCAAAAAAGGCTACAGAATTAATCATAGAAATTGTAGCTACTAAAAAATATAAGCTAACAAATATTCCTATTATAGATAAGTGTACTAATTTTTCTTTTAAAGTTTTCATATATTATTTTATATTACACCTGTTACAAATCCACCTGATCCACATCCAGAATCGCCACCATTTTTTGCGATTTTAGATTCAAGTATTGTTGCAACCCACAGACAAGGTATACCGTATACTTCTTCAAACCCTGTTGGGAAAGCTCCAGTAGGACCTACACCTGTTGGTGTTCCTGTTTCAGGATAATGACCACCTGGACATTCAGTTAATAATATTTCTGCTGAAATTGCTCCTGGGCCAGTAGCCTTTGTACATGCTGCTGATAAACATATTCTAATTAAACCTTCATTGTGTATGACACCTGAAGTATCAGTAAACTGTAAAATATCTATAAGGAATCCTTTTGAACCTGATGGGATAGAAGGCCACCAAAAATTTGCAACTACACATTCCAATTCATTCGTTAGCTGAATTTGTATATCACAAAAATTATTTAAGTTAAGAGGTAAATCATTTGATCCAAATAACTGTATGTCTATGCATGCAGTAGTACCTTGCATTATATACTTAATACAATCTACCTGTGCAATTATTCTACCGCAATAGGTTAACGAACATTGAGGATCACTTGGAGTAGGAACTCCTGGAATTATAGGTACTCTACTAGCCACATTTAGTCTTCTTTTTCTTCTAATGCATTGATAGAGATTCTTTCCTTATCAGAAATTTCTTCAATTCTTAGAGTTTTCCAAGCAGGAACGGTTTTGATAAGATATATCATTTCCTCCTCATTTACTAGTTGAGATGATAATGTATCAATCTCTATAGTTAAAATTCGTTGTTCTTTTTTGATTCTTTCTACTTCTGAATCAATACTACATGATTTAAAATAAGTTAGCAACATTAATGCTAAAACTATTTTAATTCCATGATCTGCAAAAAATTTGTTAAATTTACTCATTGTTTTATTTTTTAAATTCTTGTTTTGGTTTTGCTGTATGTTCTGAACCTTTAGGTACTCTATGATAATTTTGAGTAGACCATGGATCATCTTCTTCACATTGACAATCATCAGAATGTTCTCCACACCTAGGGCATTCTTCTTCTACTTTTTGTAAATACTCCTCAGCATTAGCCTCGGCTTCTTTATTTGCAGAATCTTCTGGATCATGATCCTCTACATGTTTAACTTTTTTATGTCTTACATGATCGAGTTCTTCATTAATAAAATCCTTAAACGATTTAATTGCCATTTAGTTTTTAATCTTTTTTTATATATTCTCGTTTAATGGATACTTTTCATGAAACTCCTTTACTAAAGAAAGGAATTTCTTTCCATAAAATGATATATCATCAAATGTCATTTCAAATACTTGCGGAAATGCGTCAGATTCATTACTAATCCAAATCTCACCACCTTCTGGTTTAACACCATTCATTTCCCAATAAGCTAAAGAATATGCAGCAATTTGCATTTTATAATTTTCAATCCAACCTTCTCTTTTAGGTTTCTTTGAAGATTTAAAATCTAAGACGACTAGATGAGCTTTTTTATTCTCATAAATAATATCAACTCTACCTGCATAACCACCCATCTGAGGTGAATGTAATGTATCTTCTATGGATATTACTTTAGCTATCCTGTCAAAACATTCATTATTATAAAAATTAAAGAAGAGTTTTCTACCTATATTAGTTTCTTCCTCGGTAAAACCGTTTTCTTTAACAAATGGCCCTATAAGAGTTTGTGCTTCCATTAACCTTTCTCTAACAGTTTCTTTTTCTGAACCTAAAAAGTATTCACAAAACTGATGCATTACAGTTCCTCGGTTTGCGGAGAACTTAGAAATTCTGTCTGCTTCTTTATCACCTACACGCTTTCTCCATTTATCAATTCCTGATTTATCAGTCATTGCCCCTAAGATAGTAGTTACCGATGGATACTTAATACCTTTACCTAAGTTATAGTATCTTTTGCCATTTATAGTTTCTGTTGTTGCTAAGGATTCAGCTGTTGCCATATTATTGTTTTTTACCTAGAAATGTTTCTTGCTCTGCTTTCGTAGGATAACCTAGTTCTCTTTTACATTCAGAGCAATATTTTTTCATAGAGTTTGATTTATCAAATTGTACAAAGGTTTCGCCTTTGTGCTTACATTCGTTTTGTATTTCTTCTTTTACTTTTTCGAGTTGGTTAACTTCCTTCTCTATTTTATCAACTTGTTTTCTTAAAATATTAGGATCATCAGTTTGTTCCATAGTTCTATAATTTTTTCCTGGTTATGGCTAAATAGAAGATATAGGACTCTTAGTAATAAAATTAAACCAGCAGTCTTAAATGCTGATACTAAGAATGGCCATAATTTAAAATATTCTCTATCTGGTGATAACACTAAAAGAAAAGAATCTGTATTGTTAATTTTTTCAAATTCAGGTGATACATAATCTGCAATACCTAATTCTAATAAAAATTTATCATGTTCTCTTAGTTTCATCAAGACATAACCTTCTTGTGAAATTGGTGCTGTTGCAACCTCTTCCGGTAAATTAATCACGGTGTAGATTCTTCCAATCCAATCTACCCTAAAGCCGTTTTCTTTTAAGGCAACTTCCTCAGTCTTGGCAACCTTTCTTATTTGCCACCAAATCTTGAGTTCTTTGTAAACTTTAATTATATACATATCGGTTTGTTTATTATGTATTTAGGCATCAGCAAATAGTTTCATCCCTTCGAGCTGTTTTTTAACTATTTTCCTACCCCTAAATATTCTGTTCTTAACTGTTTGTAAATTTATACCCCTTTCGGACTCTATCATAATATCTAAAATATCTTGATATGATTTATGATTTAAGAATCTTTCTACCATATATCTCTTATACATTGGAGGTAATGCGTTGATTGCTTCATGCGTCATTCGGACTTGTTCATCTAATAAAGTGGATTCTTCTAGCCAATCTGATTCTGATTTTAATAAACCTGTATCTTGGTTTATTGTATATACATTTTCCATACCAGCCGGCTCAACACCAGCATCAGTGAAAACATTCATGCTTACCTTTTTGTTTCTAAACCTAATCCAACCTATACATTCATTGTATGCTATACGATAAGCCCATGTAGTAATTTGGTAGTCTTCATTGTATTGATCAATTTTTAAATAAACTGTAGTTAGTGTATGAGAAACAATATCATCAGTAATCAATGGATCTTTAATAATATTATAAACATAAGATTTTAAACCTGGCCTCATTTTATGATAAAGCTCATTGTAAACACTTTCTTTTCTTGTCTTTTTGAACTCTGTTGCTAGTTCCTTGTAGGTTTTCTTTTTTGTTTTACTCATTTATAAAATCTTTAATGGTTAAATAATTTACTGGTGTATAATTCCAAAAATCTGTACATACGTTTATTCTATTCATTTTAGACAAGTCAGTCTTATGAGAAAATATTGTATGACCGTGAAAGTGAAGGGTACCTGAATCTTTACCATTCCATACATCTAATGGATAGTGGCAAATTATAGAATCAAATTGAGGTAATTCTACAATCTGATCTTCTAAAATAGATACATTTTCAAATTCATGTTGAATATCTAAAAAGGCCTCATCAGCACTACCTATCATAAAATAGATTTGACCATTGAGTCTTTTTAGAACAGCTCTTGCGGTTTGTGGATCCCATGCAAAATTTCCTAGATGAAAAACAATATCATTTTTCTTTACTGCCTTATTCCAATTTTTAATAAGTGCAGCATTCATTTCATCTACATCATTAAATTTTCTATTAGCAATCTGAAGTATTTGTGGTCTACCGAACCAAGTATCAGATGTTATATAAAAATCATTAAGGCTTTTTAAATCTTTTTGCATAAGTTTTTGTTTACAGATTAACTGTTATAATACAAATATAATAAAATTAGTTGGGAACTGAAAATTATACAAGAACTTTTTTCTAATTAAAGAATAGTTTCTTTTCCATCAATAATATCCTGATAATTAACGCAGCACTTAGATCTTTTAATTTGATCCGCATTTTCTTTAAGATTAATTTTATAAATAGGCTTAATGTATTCTTCATTTAAATGAGTCTTAAATTCTTGTGGTAATTTCTCACCATAGAAATCTTCATACACTTTAACATATACTCTTGCCATTTTATCTGCTGCCATACCAGATGCTGAGTTAATTTCGGCAACCCAACAATCTCCACTCTTATCAATCATTAAATCGATTGACCAAAGACCAAGTTTTAATTTCTCTCTAACCTTTTTACAGATATCATTTACTTTATCCATAAAATCTAATTTACTCATATCTTGATCTACGTAAGTAAATTCGGTTTGTTCATCGGCTTCTTTATCTTTAATTTCATTTTCATTTAAAGAAACTCTCTCATGAACTAACACAGGATCATCATTCATTAGTAAAACTCTAAATTCTCTATCTAGATCTTTTGCTTCTGAATAGTTTTCAAATTTACCTTTGCTTTTTTCTAAGTCTTCATAAGTATCAAATATTTCAATACCTAAACCAGAATGGCCATCATCTGGTTTTGCAATAATAGGAAATTCTAAATCTTTTGCATCTTCCTTTTTATAAACTGCCTTTGGAATAAAATCAGTATCTTTAAACATTTTATAAAAATCACTCTTATTACCACTAACCTTCATTGCTTCTGGTAAGTTGTACATAACATCCTCTGATACATTGTATCTCTTTAGAAAATCTAAACCTTCTTTTGAATTTCCACCATAATAAATAAGAGGTAGCTTCGGATCAACATCAAGGTCTTTTTTATAATCACCCTTTGCATAAAATGAATTAAATAGTTCATCTAAACATACGTCGTTTATTTTACCATAAATTCTTTTATTGTTTTTACCAGTAAGACCTTCTATCTTTTCTCCTGCTAATATAAAATTAACCTTCTTAAGATAGTCTTCATTATTAATTGATTCACTAATACCAAAATGAGATGATTGAGTTCCACCAATTGGTTCTACTTGGTCATCGGCCCATGCTTTAAATTCTTTTTCATTTCTAAATATAAACTTATCAGCTGATAACTTAGTATTAATTAGAGTAATTTTACTTCCTTTTTGAATAAGCTTATATTCTTTACCACCAATAGTAATATCTGATTCTTTTAATAAATCCTCTCTACCTAATTGTTTATATACTTCCTTTCTGGTTTTCTCCATCTTTTCAGCATACTTAGGATCACTCTTTCTATTAAAAACTACTTGCTGAGTTAAAGAACCGCTAATTTTTTTAACATCTTTATTTCTGGTTTTAATTAACCATGCAGCCAGATCTTTTATAGAAAGATCTTTAAACCTACCGTTTGCATCAGGTGCATCGGAGTCATGCCAATCAGGGGCTCCTGCAGGTTTCTTCTCACTTATGAACTGTTCAAATAATTTTAAGTATTTCAAAACAAATTTTATTTTGTTTATATATTTCCAAAGATTGCATCAGATATCCATTGATGTAAAAGATCATCATGTTTCTCTACAGTACAACTTGCATTGCCATTAAATACTAAATCATTCATTTGGAGAACTTCTTCTTCTAATTGAATTAAACCATTTAATGCTTTACCATTAGGATCAATTAAGAATTCTCTCATATCTGGGAATGACTGAGGATTAAATGATTTTTCTAACATTTCACCTACAAGATTAAAATGCCTTTCATATAAATGTAATGAATGTGCGATATGAGTATAAGTACCTAATTCTAATTCTGGGTAGTATTTTCTTAGATGCTCTAACATTTGAATTTGTAATAAACAAAAGAATGCAACATCAGTAGGCATACCTAGAATTAAATCATTAGACCTCATATCTAATGTAAAGTTTAATTTATTATCTCTTATTTGAAAAACTCCATTAAGAGTACATACAAAATCTTTATTACCATTCCACTGATGAGAAGGTTTATTAAAATGTATAATTGCCTGCCTTGAGTCTTTATCTTGAATTAAAGAATCTAATGCCCATTGGTATTGATTCCTACCATCTTCTAATTCTTCAGTAAAGATAAGATTACCATAAGCAGAATTAACTGAGCCATCTTTATTTTTAATCTGATCCCAGAATTTTGCATAAGGTGTAATAAAGTCAGCATCTTTACGACCGGCAAAATACCATACTAACTCTGCTGCAATATATTTAAATTGACTACTCCTACGAGAATTCTCATATAAACAATACCTAGGATCTTCGATAACTAGTGCTGCATCAGATACTTCAAATATCTTCATACCTCTAGGTGAGGATTGATATTGTGGGTTATACAATATATCGTTTAATGCTAATTCATAAGCATCGGCAAATGTTTCTCCGTTATAAACTCTCATTTATTTTTATTTAGTTTTTCTTTTACATTTTTATATGCCTGATCAATCACGTCTCCGTAATCTGCATATTTCCATTTCTTAGGATTATCTGTTCTTAATCTTTTAGATTCTATAAAAACTAATTCTTTAATTCCTTCATAGTGGGCTTGGTAAAGTATATCTTCTGCTGACATTATTCAAATAAGTTTAATTGTTTAGGTGATCCTGTGATAGTATTTTCATGCTTTAAAAAATCTATAATAATATTAGATACTTCATCAGCACTCATTGTACCTAGATGTATTTTTAATTTATTTTTAATTTTACTTAAACGATGAGCTCTGTTGAATCCATCAACTTCTGCTTTAACTTCTTCTTCATTACCATAAAATGATTTGCCATCATCTCTCTTTAAAATAGTATGAGGATCGTTTGTTAATGTTATAAGATAAAGCTCTTTTCGTAAAGAATGAACATATTGCTTTTCAATATCAAAAACATAATCTCCTGAATATTCTCGGTAAAGAGGAGAATAAACACTTTCACCTAAATGAGATCTGTTAAAGATAATATTAATATCTTTATCTTTAGATGCTATCATAAGCTTAAACATATCATTATACAGCTTCTGTGAATATGTAATATGTTTTTCTTTATCATCTTTAAAAGGTAAAGAAGAATAATGTAATTTTTGAAATACTAAATCATTTACTTTTTTAATGATAAGATTTTGTTGAGTGTCTTTACCTGTGTTATCGGTACCCTCTATGATAATGAATTTACTCATGGTTTTATTTTTATATAGTTAAAAGTTAGAATTGTTTATTTCTAAATCAAAATCAGTAAAATTTTCAAAGTCTTTGTTGTCTGCATCCATTCTACGGTCAATGGAATCACCAGGCATTTCTCTAGCTTCTAACCGTTTTCTTCGTATCTTTTCATCAACATTTAAGTATATGATAGTACATTCTTTTCTATCAACAGGATCAATGTGACCTATACCTTTAGGTGTCATAATAAATAGGTTACAGCTTGTGGTAAATTGTCTTTGACTAGTACCGTAGTACCAACCATTAAATTCAATCCATTCATACCAGTAACCTTGATTGATTTTTCTCTTAAAATTTTCATCAGTTAAAAAGAAATAATCTTTACCATCAATTTCACCTTCTCTAGGCGGTCGAGTAGTATATGAAATTCCATATTGAAAACCTCGACCGCTAAGGATCTTTCTCATGTGATCTTTTCCAGCAGCAGCCTTCCCTACTAAAATAACTTTATTCATTATTTAGAATCTTCTTTTTGAGTTTCAAAGGTAGTTTCTAATCTTTCTAAACAATCTTCTGCTTCTGCTAAAGATTTTGTTTGTTCAACCATTTCATCAATAATCTGTGGATGTTCTCCAATACCAACTGGGTTAGTTAAGTATACAGTTAATGTTGCGATTGCTTTTGTTTTTTGTGCTACGAATTGAGCCTTAAGCGCTTCATAGAGCGCGTTTGAATTTGTACTTGCCATAATTTAATTTATTAAAAGTTGAGTGTTATCGTAATTATTTTTTATTTGTTCATTAAAGAATTTACCTTGAGATTCTGCTTTACATAGATTGTCATAAACGTCAGGTTCTACATTACTATATTCATAAAGTGCACCTGAATTAAATTCAATCTTTAAAGACTTGTTAGGGAAATTGTAAATGACTCTATTTATCATTGAAGAGTCTACTGAGGAGTTTTGTTCTATCATCATTTTTCTAATTTTATAATATTATAAAGATCTATTGCTTGCTTTATTGTTAACTGTTTAGTTTGTGCAATCCATTTCCATGCTTTGCTCTCATCATCAGTTTCGCATGCGGATACATGGGTTCCGTTTTTTGTTGTGAATTTAAATCTCGCCATAATACTGTTTATTTTTATATTGCTTTTTCTTAAAAGGTTTACTTTATTGTATTGCTTTCTTTAAAGTTTCTAAATCAGAAAGATACATATCCTTAGGATTAGTGCCTTCTATGATTTTCTTTTCAGCTTTCTTATCAGCTTCTTGTTTTAATAACTCATCAAACCTTTCTTTCGTTAAAGAATAGATAGGCATATTTAAAAGATAGTTATATGAACCATCAACCTTATCAAATTTATTTGCTTCTAAATAAAGTATAATAGATTTCTTAGGTGCATTATTTACAGTAAGTTTACCATCAATAATATCTTTTATGAATCTTGCCTTATTTGAAATAATAAGTAATTCTCTCTCTAACTTTGCAATCAGATAAGCCTTCCTAGTATCATACCATTTTAATCTTACTTCTACAAAGTGATTAACTATTTCTTCAACTTTATTAAAAATTTTAAGTTTACCGTTTTCATCTATTGTTGTAAGGTTTTCAGTTTCTTGTGTATTAATTTTTAATAAAGCTTCTAATTTATTTCTACTTACATAGTCTTTAAGAATGGCTCTTTGGAACTTAAGTACATATTCTACTTGCCCTGATGAATTATCATCATACCCTGATATGATTCTTTTCTCGGTTAAATTATTTAAATGTTCTTCATATCTTTCATATGTAAAACCTGGAGGAATTTCGGTTACCTTAACTGTTGTTGTGTTTAGCACCTCATACAACCCACTTATCTTCCATGTTTTTGGATTAACTGTATCTCTGGTAAAAGTGCCGCTAAACTCTTTTAACCAAGGTGCTAAGACTGGCATCTTTTTACCCTTAAGAACGGCGATGCATGCATTAACAACATCTTTAGGATTTCTATTTAAAATATTTGTAGCAAAACCTACGGCAATACCGGATGAACCATTTAAAATTACAGTTGGGATAATAGGTAAGAAGTATTCAGGTTCAATCTTTTCACCTTCTTCTATTTTATTTTCTAATAATTCAAAGTCTTTATAAAGTAACCTAAAATTAGGATGTAACTTTCCACTAATATAACGAGGTGCACCTGCGGATGGAGATCTTAAAGAACCGAATTGTCCTATCCCATCTAAAAGAGGTAAAGAGTTTTTGAACCCTTGTGCCATACCTACCATAGAAGATTCCAAGGATGTATTACCGTGGTGGTAATATGCCTCAGCTGCTACCCTACCTGCAAGTTGAAAAAGTTTCATAGGTTTTTCATTACCACTTTTCCAAATTTTGTTTGCAATATAAACTACCTTTCTTTGTGTAGGTTTTAATCCATCTATGCAACTGGGTATAGCTCTATTCTCAACAACATACTTAGCATACTCAAGATACTCCTTATCAAAAAAATCTGTTACTGTTCTTTTACTCATAGTTAAAATAATGATTTATCACTTGTCTTATAAATTAATTCTTCTCCTAGAATCTTTTTCTTTCTTGGTTCAGAATCTTTGGAGAACCATGTATCTAATGTATTATCAAAATCTTTGTCTTTAGTTAAAGTAAAGGTTTTAGGATTACTAATAATTTCTTGGTACTCTTCATTCTCCAAGGCAGCAAGACCTTTCTTATATTCAATCGACCATGATGATAATGATCTTTGTTTAGATTCCCATTCTTTATAATCATCATCGGAATAAAAACTTAATGTCTCTTTACCTTTCTTAGCAACCATAAGAGGAGTTTCTACCTTTAAGACTCTACCTTGTTCAAATAATTCTGGCCAATATTTACCTAAGAAATTAATTAACAAAGCAGAAATAGAATTACCATCTACATCAGCATCAGTATACAATAATATTTTACCGTATCTTAAATCTTCAGGTTCATGCCCTATCTTTAAACCTAATGCAGCCATAAGAGATTGTACTTCTTTGTTTTGTACAACCTTAGAAGGAATAGATTCTCTTACATTTACAAATTTACCCCTAAGTGGAAATGCACCTTGCATATTAGGATTTCTATATTGCCTAAATGCAGATGATGCAGAATCACCTTCAAAGATTGCAAGAGTACAGTTGCTTCTATCACCTCTCTTTTTTGCATCAATTAATTTTACAACCTTTTTCTTATCTAAACCTTTATTTAATTTTCTAAGTTTAGATCTTTCATCAGCGGCTTGCTTCTGTTTAATCCAATCTAATACTGATTGAATTATTTCTGAATTTAAAACTTGCTTTAATGTCTTATCAGAAAGTACATGAATACTACCGAAGTCTTTAGGTTCAGTAATAAGCTTCTCTTTTGTTTGAGATGAAAATGCTGGGTTAATAATTGTACTGTTAATAAAAAGGTATAAGTGATTTTTTAATTCTGATGGCTTTACATCAACTCTATGCTTTCTTTTAATTTTATCTCTAAGGAATTGTGTAATTTGCCAAGTAATGTTATCTACGTGCTTACCGCCATCTTTTGTTTCAACAGAATTTACAAATGAGATTGCTTTAAATCCTGAAGTAGAATGACCTATACCTATTTGCCAATTTTCTGATTGCTCATAAAATACTGGAGTGGTATATAATTCAGAGTATTCTTTAAAAGATTTAAAAGTAATAGGATCTCCGTTTAACCAGATTTTTAATTTAGGATTACATGCAGCGATATCATAAAGTCTTTTTTCAATCATTTGAATTGAAGCCTTATCAATCTTACTCATACCAAATCTTTTAAAATCTGCAATGTATGAAATTTCAGTAAATCCTTTCTTTTGTGGTTTTATGGCAGGTTTAGTTTTCTTTGCCATATTATTTGAAAAGGTTTGAGTAAATCTTTTCTTCTTATCACAAGTATCAATTGTAAATTCTTTACTAAAGATGTTTGTTAATGTACTACCTACACCATTAGTTCCTACAACGGTTCTTTCCTCAGTATCGTCAAAATTGCTTCCAGTTTTTAAATTACTAAAAATCATTTCAGGTACCCACTCATTATACTCTTTATGAATTTCTACAGGAATACCACCGTTATCCCAAATTGATATTTTATTTGTAGCAATATCAATAGTAACTTTTACTTGGTTGAGTTTAACATTTCTTTTATGTTCATCAACAGAATTAGATACAATCTCATCAAAAAGTTTTAGAAAGCCAGGGTTATAGGTAAGTTCTTTAGGTACCAATTTCCAACTCCTTCTATCTAAAAGATAAACTTCTTCAGTATGAGGTTTAACAGAACCAATGTACATACCTGGTCTAAGTAATACATGTTCTGTATCTGTAAGTTTCTGATATTTCTTTTCAATGCTTACTGCCATTCTTTAATATTTAATCTAAATTTATACCGTTATTATTTATAAACTCTCTGAGTTGCTCTCTGCATAATTCAAAAGCTTTATAGGTATCTTCACTCATATCATCAGGTGCATATTTTGTTTGACTTCTTAACCATTGATCCATGTCCCAAAGCACAGAATGCATTGCTGAAGCTTGAGTTGCCATGACATACTCATCTTGATCATCCGGTAAATCAAATTTTAATATTGCTTTCATATTTTATATTTATATTGAAAAATTTGTAAAGGTTTAATTACCTACCAAATTCACTCCTTAAAATTGACTTAAGATATTGACGGTAAATATTCATAAGTGTTGTATTATTTTTATTTACCCATTTGTTATGATAATTATTGATAAGCTGCTTGAGTGCCGGGTAATGTATACTTTTATTATCTTTATGAGTTAAAACTTTTTCTACCCATTTCATCTCATCTCTTCTTTCTAATAAATCCATTGATTTTTTTAACTTTTTATTGTTATCCATCCAAGCCCATTCTTTGCTGCTATTAATCATATTTTATATTTTTACTAATCCCACCATCCTCGGATGTTATGGGATATAAATTTCCATACTAATTTCTCTGCTCTAATTTGCTTTTCTTTAGACTGTTTAAATAGTTTATCAAAGGTTTCTTTAACTTCATTTTTATTTTCCCACTTCTCATATTCATAATTAAGATATGAACTTCCATCTCCCTTTCCAGTGTCTTCAAAGTTCCAATCTAATACGTTATCACCATATATCTTTTTCATTTGATCTTGATATTCCATTCC
>Ga0233438_10001197_pt1 | contig 29181 bp, 36 predicted proteins | sample SI_123_September_FD_182720 | JGI IMG/M metagenome (GOLD analysis project Ga0233438, IMG submission 182720) | Seawater microbial communities from Saanich Inlet, British Columbia, Canada - SI_123_September2016_10_MG | ecosystem: Environmental > Aquatic > Marine > Inlet | place: Canada: British...
GACATCTACATAGTCCATTAATACCCATTCTCCATTATCTTGTCCTTCTGTATGGTAAGGTTTTTCATGTAATGCTTTGCTTACCGTTTTTTGAACAGATCCAACAATTGCAGATACGTGAGTATTCGATGTTCCTGTACACACAATGAAATAATCACAGACTGTGTTTTCAATATTTCTTAAATCGAGTAAATTTACTTCAACACCTTTAACTTGGTCAATTCCTAGAAGTATTTGGGTAATAAGATTATCAGCACTATTGGAAGCTTTCGTCATTAATTTTTTTTTTACACAAATTTATTATAATATAGGCAGACACAAGTATTTTTAAGATGCATTATTACAATTTAATCAAAATTAATGCCACTGATTCAACGAATTCTTGGATGAAAGAGCGCTATTCATCAAACAAGTGTTTTGATGGTGATGTTGTTTGGTCACAAACTCAGAATATTGGCAGAGGGCAAAGCAATTCTATTTGGATATCTGAGAAAGGTAAAAATCTAACATTCAGTATCTACAAGGAATTTACTGATCTTTCAATTCAAAACCCTTTTATACTAAGTGCTGTTGTTTCTTTAGCAGTTGTGGCAACATTAAATTCCTTTATGATTCCTAAAATACATGTAAAATGGCCAAACGACATTATGTCAGGTGACAAAAAAATTTGTGGAATTTTGATTGAAAACATGTTCAAAACCTCTTCACTTCATGCAAGTGTAATTGGTGTTGGACTCAATGTAAATCAAAATCATTTTGAAAATCTTCCTTTTGCTAGTTCTATGTTCAAAATCTCAGGAATTTCATATGATCTGGATGAGGTGATGAATTGTTTTCTAAAACTTCTAAATCAAAAACTTGAACTTTTAAATCACCCCCAAGAACAAATAATAAAAACTTATGAGGCTTCGCTTTACAGGCGAAATTCACCTAGCACTTTTGAATCAAAAGGGAGAATGTTTACAGGAATTATAAGGGGTGTTACCCCACAAGGATTGTTGAAAGTTGAACTGGAAGATCGTAAAATGTGTACTTATGATTTAAAACAAATCAAATTGAAAAATTAGGGACTCCAGTTTGAAGGGTCTTTTCTCCAATTGACAAGCGTTTCTTGTTGGCTTTTTTCTATTGTTTTATTATTTCTAGCAAATTCGATTAAATGATCATAGTCACTCAAAGTGTGAAGTTGAACACCAGCTTTTTCAAAATTATTTTTTGCAACTGAAAACCCATATGAAAATAAAGCAATCATTCCTAAAACTTCAATACCTTCAGCTTTAATTGCAGCTACTGCGTTTAAACTACTCATTCCAGTACTAATCAGGTCTTCAATTACAACTACGGCCTGCCCTTCTTGAATAAATCCTTCAATTTGATTTTGACGCCCGTGTTTTTTAGCTTGAGGGCGAACATATATAAAAGGTAAATTCAATTTTTGAGCAACCAGTGCTCCAATTCCAATTGCACCAGTAGCTACTCCTGCAATAGTAACCTCAGTTCCATACAAAGATTTTACTTGTTCAGCCAATATATCTGTCAGGAAATCTCTAACTTCTGGATATGATAGTGCTAATCGATTGTCACAATATATTGGAGATTTCCATCCACTCGCCCATTTAAATGGATTTTTTGGTTCCAATTTAATTGCATTAATTTGTAGTAAATGAGCAGCAGTTTTGTGGGCTATTTGTTCGTTATAAATCATACACAAATGTATAAAGTATTTTTCAATCAAAAACCAATTTTCTTAATAACTGAATTGGTTGCTCAAACTGATGAAATTCCAGTGCTTTTTATCAAATTTTCATCGCCTGAAGGTATTATAAAAGCAATGAAGTCTAAAAAAGTCAATTCCTTGTATTTGTATCATCCCTCTGAAGAAAAATTATGGATGCATTTTTTAAAATATTTTCCAGTTATTGAAGCAGCTGGAGGTATGGTCCGACATCAAGATCAACGCTTATTGTTTATTTACAGAAATAAAAAATGGGACTTACCTAAGGGTAGAATAGAGAAAAATGAACCTGTTAAAATAGCGGCAATTAGAGAAGTAGAGGAAGAAACAGGGGTTGAAGGATTAGAAATCATTAGACCATTAATTAATACGCTACACATTTTCAAAAGAAATGGTAGGTATAAACTCAAAAAGACGTTTTGGTTTGAAATGAGAACATCTTCAAATATAGATTTGATTCCCCAAACAAAAGAGGGTATTGAGCAAGCAGTTTGGATTAATGAGTCAGAAATTCCAGAAAAGTTTGAGAATGCTTATGAAAACATCAAACTAGTTTATGAAAATCTTTAAGACTGGATTACAGATTTTGGAACGAGGTGCTTGTAGTCTCCTTGATTCTGAATTACCTCTCGAACTATACTGCTACTGATAAAGGAAGTTTCTGTTGAAGTTAACAAGAAAACGGTTTCAATTACTGAAAGGCTACTATTTGTATGCGCTATTGCTTTTTCAAATTCAAAGTCTGCTGGGTTTCGAAGACCCCTCAAAATGAAGGATGCTCCAATATTTACACAAAAATCAACAGTAAGTCCATTGTATGTTTGAACAGAAATTTTATTTTCATTTTCAAAAGTTTTTTCAATAAAACGTTTGCGTTCTTCTAAAGAAAACATGTATTTTTTGTTCGAATTAATTCCGATTGAGATTATAATTTCGTCAAACAAAGGAATTGCTCTTTTAATAATATCCACGTGTCCGTTGGTAATTGGATCAAATGAGCCTGGAAAAATTGCTTTCTTCATAATCCTAAAGGTATTTTTTTTTTTTCATTGTTTCAGATATGAGTTCTTCCATGAATTCTGTTAATGAAATTCCGCTGGCTTCTAATTGTTGTGGAATTAAACTTTCTAAAGTCATTCCGGGGATTGTATTGATTTCGAGCAAGTGAGCAATACCGTTTTCAAAAATGAATTCACTTCGAACTACTCCTTCAAGTCCCATTTGTTTGTATATTTTTTTTGATAAACCCACAAGTGTTCTCTCCCATTCTTCCGGAATTTTGGCAGGTGTTATTTCTTGTGATTTCCCACCATATTTTGCTTCGTAATCGAAAAAATCATTTTCACTGATGATTTCTGTGATGGGCAGCACATTAATTTTATTTTTCCATTTGCATACTCCAACGCTAAACTCTCTTCCTTCTAGAGCTGTTTCAATAAGGACTTGATTGTCTTCTTCAAATGATTTTTCAATGGCTGAAGGAAGTTCTTCAGGCGTATATACCTTGGAAACTCCAAAACTACTTCCAGCTCTGTTAGCCTTCACAAAACATGGAAACCCAACAGCTTTCTCGATTTCTTCAATTGTAAATTCGTTACCTTGATCTAAAGTAAAAAAACGAGCAGTTGGTATTTTACTCGATCGAGCAACAGCTAGGCAATCTCTTTTATTGTAGGTTAGTGCTGCTACATAACTAGAGCAGCTGGTTTGTGGTATCTTAAGTAACTCCAACATTCCAGCTAGTTGGCCATTTTCTCCAGGAGCTCCATGAATCATATTTACAATCACATCAAAAGTTATTGATACTCCATTTTTCACAAAAGAAAAGTCTCCTTTATTCAGTTTGAAAACATTTCTTGACCTATCAGAAACAGACCAGTCTTTTCTTGTAATATGTACTTTATATAAATCAAAAGAGCTTTTTTGTAGTGCATTGAAAACGGCATTACCACTTTTATTAGAAATATTGTGTTCTGAGGTAAAACCTCCCAAAGCAACACCAACTACTGTATTCATGCTTTTAAATTTTGAACATTTAGAATTTAACTTTAAAAATTGCTCAGGTAAAGGTAATTGTTTTCAATCGTTTCAAAACAAGTCGGTTTTATTATCTTTACTCCGTATTAAAATTATGATAAATTTCTTTCGCTTCTTTTTCAGCAAACTCTTTCTAAAGCAACTGCTTTGGGCTGGATTACTTTTAGTATTACTCGTAGGCATATCTTTTTATGGATTAAACAAGTTTACTCAACACAGAGAAAACATTCAAGTTCCAGATTTAGAGGCTCTTGACATTCAAACTATCGCTTCGGTATTAGATCAGTATGAACTGCGTTTTGAAGTTCTTGATTCAACAAAATTTAACGCTTTATACCCTGCTTTTTCAGTAATTGAACAGTTCCCTTTAGCAGGATCTGATGTCAAAAAAGGAAGAAAAATATATTTGACAATCAATCCGTCGGGTTTCAGAAAATTAAGCGTACCAGATGTAATACAAATTACGAAAAGAAATGCTGAAACTAAACTTACTGCTGTAGGGTTTCAGTTGGGCAAAATTACATATAGAAACAACATAGGAAAGGATATGGTTCTTCAAATTCGATATCAAGGTAAAGCAATTAAGCCAGGAACTATTTTACCTAAAACATCAAAAATTGACTTAGTATTAGGGAATGGAAAACGATAATTTAGAACCTGAATTTCAAGATGAGCAAGTACTTCATGAACATTTTTCTTTTACAGCTGATCCAGGTCAAGAACCCTTAAGAGTGGATAAATACTTAATGAATCGGGTTGAAAATGCTTCTAGAAATAAAATTCAAAAAGCAGCAAAAGAAGGAAGTATTTTTGTGAATGATATTACTGTAAAGTCCAATTATAAAGTTAAAGGAGGTGATACCGTACGCGTACTTTTTGGGCATCCTCCTCCTGAAAATTTATTGGTAGGAGAGGACCTACTCCTTGATATTGTATATGAAGATGAAAGTTTAATTTTAGTTAATAAGACCGCAGGAATGGTAGTCCATCCAGGTCATGGGAACTACTCAGGTACTTTGATAAATGCATTAATGTTTCATTTCGAAAACTTACCTAAAAACGAGCAACATCGACCAGGTCTTGTTCATCGAATCGACAAAGACACCTCAGGTCTTTTGGTAATAGCTAAAACTGAGCACGTAATGACTCATCTGTCCAAACAATTTTTTGATAAAAGTTCCAAACGAAAATACCATGCTTTGGTATGGGGGGATGTCAAAGAAGATAGCGGTACAATAGAGGGTAATATTGGACGTCATCCAAAAAATAGACTACAGATGACCGTTTTTGAAGACGGTGAAGCTGGAAAACCAGCAATTACTCATTTCAAAGTTTTGGAACGTTTGGGATACGTTACATATTTGGAGTGCGAATTAGAAACGGGGCGTACACATCAAATCCGGGCACATATGAAACACATTGGGCACACTCTTTTTAATGATGAGCGTTATGGCGGTAACTCAATATTAAAGGGAACCAGCTTTACTAAATACAAACAATTTGTTGAAAATTGTTTTAAGCTTGTTCCGAGACAAGCCTTGCATGCAAAAACTTTAGGTTTTGAACACCCCTTAACAGGTAAGTGGATGGAGTTCGATTCTGAAATCCCAGGTGATATTAAAAATGCACTTGATAAATGGAGGCAATACGCAGTGCATAAAAATTTATAATGTGGATATAAAATGTTAGAATCCATATGATTTGCAATTTTCGTCTAACCCACTTACATTTGATTAAAATGCTGTTCTATGAAAATGATTATCTCACCGGCAAAGTCTTTGAATTTTGAAAAAACATTACCTACATCAACATTTACGCTTCCATTATTTTTAAGTGAGGCTGAGCGGATTAATAGTTTATTGAAAAAAAAATCGGTAAAATCTTTAGGAAAACTCATGGGGATTTCTGAAAACTTATCTCAATTAAATTGGGACAGAAATCAAGCGTTTGAATTACCTTTTACCAGTCAAAACGCACGGCCAGCAGTTTACACTTTTGACGGTGACGTATACATGGGTCTTGATGTTTACAGTCTCCCGTCAAATAAAATAGAACAACTTCAAAGTCAACTTAGAATTTTATCCGGTTTGTATGGTCTACTAAAACCTTTGGATCTGATTCAGGCCTATCGCCTTGAGATGGGGACTAAACTCCCAGTTGGCACAAAAAAACATCTTCCTGAATTTTGGAAACAAAAGGTAACAGAAACCTTAAATCAAGAAATGGGAGAAAATAAAAACTTAATTAATCTTGCTAGTAATGAATACTTCAATGCAATTGATGTTAAAACATTAAAGGCTGAAATAATTACCCCTCAATTCAAAAATTTTAAAAACGGAAAACTCAAAATGATCTCTTTTTTCGCTAAAAAAGCGCGAGGTATGATGGTACGTTATTTAATTGATAACGACTGTAAAAATAAAAGGGATCTCTTAAGTTTTAATACCGATGGGTATCAATACAGCGAAGAGTATACTTTGAACGAAAATCAGCCCGTTTTCATTCGTTAAAAAGCTTTACTCTCCAACTAAATTGGCTATTCATTCAAAGGTTTTGGAATCAGGCTTTTGCCTTTTTTCTTAGTTTGTTTTTTTTTTGACTTCGACGTACCCCAGAGGTGCCTCTAGTTATTTTTCCACGCTTTGTTTTTTTATCACCTTTTCCCATAAGTATTTGATTATCTTTCCTCTAAATTATTTATTTTTATACTAATCTCCAAATATGTGGTTTCATAAACATCCATACCCACCCTTCATTCCAGAAACTGCTACTCGTTTGATTGTAGGTACATTACCTCCTCCACGTTTTTCAACAGGTAACTTGAACGCCCAAGATGTGGATTTTTGTTATGGCAGCAGTAATGGAATGTTATGGAAGATTTGGAATCGTTTGTATGATTTAAAACTTGATTTTGAAAACACTCATTTTGCTATTGAACAGCGCAAAGCCTTTTTGAAGCTCGAGCGGTTTGGAATTTGCGATATTGTAGGAGGAGCATATCGCCATAAAATTGATGCATCTGACTTGGGAATGCATGGTGTTCAGCTTCGAGATATCCTTTCCATTTTGGAGCAACACCCCAAAGTTGATACCTTGATTTTTACAGGTGGGAATAGTAAAAATGGTCCTGAGTATTTTTTTCGTAAAATTTTGAAGAAGGCAAAGATTCCTTTTGATTGTTTGGATAATCAAGTTCCCAAAATACATCAGTTTAATTGGGCAGGGAGAAACATAAAAACACACAGTCTAACAGCACCGTCTAAAACCGCTAACCGTGCAATTGGGAGTATGCAGGCTTACAAAGAGGCTAAGCAACGTGACCAAAACTACAATACCCTAGATTTTAGAGTGGAACAATACAGAGTTGTTTTTAACCTTTAATGGTTTTGATGAAAGATTCAATTCGATCGACCCCTTTTTCTTCTAAAAATTTAATAAAAGCTGAACCAATAATAGCGCCTTTGGAGTGGGTAGTAGCGGCGGTGTAAGTAGCTGCATTACTAATTCCAAAACCTACAACGGTTGGGGTGATGAGATTCATGTTTTCAATGCGCTCGAAATAAGAGGTTTGTATTGCTCCAAAGGTGCTTTTAGCGCCCGTTACCGCTGCACTCGATACCATGTAGATAAATCCATTTGACACCTTATCGATGTAGCGAATTCGCTCGTCTGAAGTTTGAGGGGTAATCAAAAACATATTGTAAAGTCCGTGTTGGTCAAATAGGTTTTTGTACTGCTCATGATAAACATCTACGGGTAAATCGGGGATGATGAGTCCGTCGATGCCAATGGTCTCACAGCGTTGGCAAAATTTATCAATTCCGAATTGCATCATGGGGTTAAAATAGCCCATGAGTACTAAAGGAATATCAATATACTTTCGAATACCTTTGAGTTGGGCAAATAATTTTTCTGTTGTCATACCATTGCGTAGGGCTTTTGTCGAACTTTCTTGGATGGTAGGACCATCTGCAAGGGGATCAGAAAATGGAAGACCAATTTCAACCATGTCTACTCCTGCAGCTTCTAAATTTCTTAAAATGGGAACGGTATCATCAAGATTTGGAAAGCCTGCAGAAAAATAGATGGAAAGTAGTTTTTTATCTTCCTGAAATTTAAGTTCTATTCTATTTTGTTTCATTTATAGTAGTCTTGTTTTTTAGAGCTTAAAGTAATTAATGTAGGTTTCTAAATCTTTGTCTCCACGTCCTGAGCAGTTGAAAACAACTATTTCTTTGGGTCCAAATTTGCGAATATCTAAAGCTGCAAAAGCGTGGGCTGTTTCTATTGCAGGAATTATCCCTTCCAACTGAGAGAGCGTTAGCCCCCAGTCCATTGCTTCTTGATCGGGAACTGAGATAAATTCGGCACGTTTGCTTCTAAAAAGATGTGCATGCATGGGACCAACACCTGGATAGTCAAGTCCAGCCGAAATGGAGTAAGGTTCTGTAATTTGTCCATCATCAGTTTGCATCAAAAGTGTTTTACTTCCGTGAATGATTCCTTCTTTTCCCAGGGCAGAAGTTGCTGCACTTTCTCCAGAGTCAATTCCTTTTCCAGCTGCCTCTACTGCGATGATGTTAACTCGGTTGTCATTGAGATAATGATAGTATAAACCTGCAGCGTTGCTACCACCACCAACACATGCAATTACATGATCGGGATAGTCTCGTCCTTCGAGTTCTAGGAGCTGGGTTTTTACTTCTTCACTAATTACGGATTGAAAACGGGCTACCATGTCAGGGTAGGGATGCGGCCCTACGACAGATCCGATGATGTAGTGTGTGTCAACGGGGTTGTTAATCCAATCTCTGATGGCCTCGTTGGTTGCATCTTTAAGGGTTTTACTTCCCGATTGTGCAGGACGAACTTCTGCACCCAACATTTTCATTCGAGCTACATTGGGCGCTTGGCGTTTGATGTCGAGTTCACCCATGTAAACGATGCATTCAATACCCATCAATGCACAAACTGTAGCGGTAGCAACCCCGTGTTGACCTGCCCCAGTCTCGGCGATGATTCTGTTTTTACCCAAGCGCTTAGCTAAAAGAATTTGACCAACGGTATTGTTTACCTTGTGTGCTCCTGTATGACACAAGTCTTCTCGTTTGAGGTAGATTTTTGTGTTGTATTTTTCAGACAAACGTTTTGCGAAATATAGAGGGGTTGGTCTTCCAACATAATTTTTTAATAAGGCATCAAATTCTTTTTTAAATTCTGGTTCTGCCGTAAATTTTAGATAATTCCTTTTCAATTCAGCAACATTAGGATAAAGCATTTCGGGAATGAATGCTCCGCCAAAGTCACCGTAATATCCTTTTTCATCTACATTATAGTTCATACAATTCGTTTTTAAATTGTTTTAATTCTTTAATTTTTTTAATTGCTGGGGCACTTTCAAATTTACTGTTGACATCAATAGCATAAAGCGGTAAATTGGTTTTTATCAATTTTTGAAGTTCTTCAACGTTTTCGATTCCAATTCCTCCACTAAGAAAAAAAGGTTTTTTAGAGGGATAAGTTTCTAGTATGGACCAATCAAAACGATAACCATTCCCGCCAGGAAGCTCACCCTTAGTATCAAAAAGGAAAAAATCACAACAGTTTTCATAAACCTCTAGTTCAGAAAAATTAAACTCATCTCGGATACTGAATGCTTTGATTACCTCAACTCCCAAATTCTGAATCTCTTTGCAGTGTAACGAAGTTTCTTTTCCGTGTAACTGAACAGCTTGAAGTTTATGTTCGTTAATGCTTTGTTCAATATAGTCGATGGAGGCATCTACAAACACCCCAGTTTTTTTAATTTTTTCAGTTAATGCAGGAGTACTTTGGTTTACGAAACGAGATGAGGGTTCCCAAAAAACAAATCCCATGTAATTGGGTGCTAGAGTAGCTATGGCGTTAATATTTTTAGGTTCACGCATTCCACAAATTTTAAGCTTCATCATTGATGGTTTTTATGAATTCAACCGCACTTTGACCGGGATCATCCGTTTTCATAAATTTTTCGCCCACTAAAAATCCTTGATATCCGTATTTTTTAAGATCCTTTATAGATTCCGTTTTACTAATTCCACTTTCAGAAACTTTTATAAAATCCGAAGGAATCTTTTCGGCTAGTTCTCTACTGGTGTCTAAATTCACTTCAAAGGTTTTTAGGTTTCTGTTGTTCACACCTAGAAGATTTAAAGAAGGCATTATCGATTTTTCTATTTCTTCCAAATTGTGTACTTCCAATAAAACTTCAAGTCCAAGAGACTGAGCAAAAGTGGATAGAGATTCAATTTCTTTTCTGGAAAGTACTGCTGCTATGAGTAAAATTAAATCAGCCCCATGAGCCTTTGCTTCAAGAACTTGATATTCATCAACAATGAACTCTTTTCTCAATAAAGGCAGTTGAGTTACAGCTCGAGCCAAGTTCAAATCTTCGAGAGATCCTCCAAAATATTTTCCATCAGTCAAAATAGACATCCCTGAAACTCCAGCAGCCTCATATCCTTTTGCGACATCAATTACAGACAAAGAACTGTTGATGTTCTGTTTTGATGGAGAACGTCTTTTGTGTTCAGCGATTATTCCTGTTCTTTTGGATCGTAATAAAAAAGTGATAGAATACGTATCTCTTTCGAATAGGGGTGATTTTTCCCAGAAATCAAGTGGAAAGAGTTTTTTTCTCAGATTAACTTCAACTTTCTTGTTTGCAATAATTTTATCTAAAATAGTCATTGCTTGCTTAGTTTTTGTAGTTTTTTTAATGCTTCAAATGCTTTTCCCGAAAGGAGAGATTCTTTCGCTTTTTCAAAACCATCTTGTGGTGTTGATTGTAATGCTGTTGCAATAGCCATTCCTGCATTGGCACAAACTACATTGGTTTGGGCTTTTGTTCCTTTGTTTTGAATTATATTCATGAAAATCTCTGCAGAGGAAGCTACGTTTTCTCCTCCAGTGATTTCAGAGGGGCTAATTGCTTTGACTCCAAAATCGGCAGGAGTTAAAATTTGTTCACCATGGTTTCTGAATGCCTTTGTTGAACCCGTCAGTGATATTTCATCATATCCTTCCAAGGCATAGAGCACTGTGAATTTTTGATTTGTTTTTTGAAACAGATAATGGTAGAGTCGAGCCAATTCTAAATTGAAAACACCGGTCAATTGATTTTTTGGAAAAGAAGGATTTACCAAAGGTCCCAGTATATTAAAAAAAGTTTTAACCCCTAAGTCTCTTCGAACTGGAGCTACGTTTTTCATTGCTGGATGAAAAAGTGGAGCATGCAAAACACAAATTCCTGCCTGATCAATACAGCGTTTTAAAAAATCTTCATTATTTGAAAAATGAACCTCCAAATGTTCTAAAACATTACTCGATCCACAACCAGAAGAGACTCCGTAATTTCCGTGTTTGGCCACTTTTATACCTGCCCCAGCGGTAACAAAAGAGGAGAGTGTTGAAATATTAAAAGTGTCTTTTCCATCCCCTCCAGTCCCACACAAATCAATGGTTTCAAATTCTTTCAAATCGACTGCAATGCATAGCTCCAATAATGCAGATCTAAAACCTTCGAGTTCGTCCAAACCAATACTTCGCATCATGTAAACTGTTAAGAAAGATGCAATTTGACTGTTGTTATATTTCCCATCGGCAATGTTGATAATCATTTCTCGAGCTTCTTCTTTTGAAAGTTGCTCGTGTTTGATTAATCTATTCAATACTGTTTTCATGAGCTTATGAATTTATCCAGTTTTCAATTATTTTTTTCCCGTGTGGAGTTAGGACTGATTCAGGATGATATTGAACAGCACTTACTTTATAGGTTTTGTGTCGTAAAGACATTAATTGCCCTTCAGAATCAAAAGAAGTCGGAATCAATACCTCAGGAAGAGGCAAGCCTACAACCCATGAGTGATAACGGCCAACTTCAAAGTTTTTTGGAATTCCTTCGAAAAGTGGATCTTCTGTTGAAACACTTACTGGAGTTGCAATTCCATGATAAACTTTATCAAGGTTTATCAATTTAGCCCCAAAAACTTCTCCTATGGCTTGTTGCCCTAAGCAAACTCCAAGGATATTTTTAGTAGGTGCATATCTCTCTATAGCAGCTTTTAGTAAACCAGATTCTTTTGGAATTCCAGGTCCAGGTGATAGTAGGATGTATTCAAAATTTTCGAGTTCATCCAGCTCGAATTGATCATTGCGTTTAACGGTTACTTCGCATCCCAATTCTTCCAAGTAATGAACCAGATTATAGGTAAATGAATCGTAATTGTCTATCAGGAATATTTTTTTCATATTATATTTCTTCGGCTAAGGACAACGCTTTGTCTAAAGCACCTAATTTATTGTATACTTCTTGAAGCTCTTTTTCAGGTACGGAATCAGCAACAATTCCTGCGCCAGCTTGGTAATGTAATTCTCGATTTTTTGATAAGAAAGATCGAATGATAATGGCATGATTGAAATTCCCATTAAAATCCATATATCCAATTGCACCGCCATAAAAATTTCTTTTCGTTTTTTCATATCGATCAATAAGTTTTAATGCATTGTGTTTGGGAGCTCCACTGAGAGTTCCAGCTGGAAATGTATCGACTACTATTTGAAAAGTTTTTGCTGCCTCTTTTATTTTGCAGGTAACTTTGGATACAAGATGTATTACATGAGAGAAAAACTGAACTTCTCTATTTTTTTCAATCTTAACATTTGAACCGTTTCTACTTAAATCATTTCGTGCCAAGTCAACCAACATAACATGTTCGCTGTTTTCTTTTGGATCTTTGGAAAGTTCCAAAGCGGCTCGTTCATCCTCCTGATCATTTCCAGTTCTTTTAAAAGTCCCTGCAATGGGATGAATCTCAGCTTTCCCTTGATTTACTATAATTTGAGCCTCTGGTGAACTTCCAAAAATTTTGAAGTCCCCATAGTCAAAAAAGAATAAATATGGCGAGGGGTTCACAGATCGAAGAGTTCGGTAAACATTGAATTCATCTCCTTTGAATTTTTGTGAAAAACGTCGAGAAAGTACAAGTTGAAAAACATCACCACGGTAGCAATGTTCTTTTCCCTTGTTTACAAATTCTATGAACTCCTTGTCCGTTAAGTTCGAGGTTTTTTTTCCAACTTTTTCAAAATTAAACTGGGTACTGTTTTTTGCCTGAAGGAGTTGTTCAATTTCTTTAAGATTATGCTCTCCTTGATAAAGGTGAGAAAATAAATGGGCCTCATGATTGAATAAACTGATGGCAATTATATTTTGATAAACTGCATAATGGATATCAGGAATTTCGAGGCCTTTTTTTTCTTTATTGAGTTTTAAATTCTCAAAAAATTCTACCGCATCGTGAGCGATGTATCCAAAAAGACCGTTGCTTATGAACTTAAAAGGATAGTCTTCACTTTTAAATTGTTGTGAAAATTTATCAATACGCTGGGCAATATCTGCATTTTCATCTAAAATTTCATTCAAAACTTTTTTATTAGGATAGTGAATTGTAAGTTGTTTGTTTTTTAGAGTTATAGAGGCGATTGGGTTACAGCAGATATAAGAAAAGTTTTTGTTGTTTGCATGATAGTCACTACTCTCTAGAAGTAAACTGTGTGGAAAAACATCCCTTATTTTCAGATACGCGCTTACAGGAGTAAGTGTATCTGCAAGTATTTTTTTATGTTGAGATTGTAAATTAAAAGTTTCCATAATTCTAAAATTAAAAAAGGCTTGTCGTGATGACAAGCCTTTTTTTATGTTTAAATAGCGTAGGTCACGAATAATTGATTTATTCGGTCCACCATGCTATTGTATTTATAAAAAATTTCATTAGCTCAAATATAGTCTAAAAAATATTTTTTATGCAATGAATTTGAAATTATTTATTGGCGTGTGATCCGTCGCAATACCCCTCAGAATTTTGAGTATTTCCACATCCACATTTTGGTCTTGTAATTTTCATAATTTTAAAGTTTTAAGTTAACGTTTAATTCAAAATCATCGTAAATCATTTTATTTCCTAAATTATCAAAAAATGATCTGGATCCATAACGAATGTCATAGAGTGAACGATTGATAGTAACTTTTGCACTAGCGTTTAGTTCACTTATTTGAAGGTCAAAAGTTGCTGGATTGGTTTTCCCTTTAATTGTAAAATCTCCCGTTATGCTGTAGAGTCCATTTCCTTTTGCTTTGACATTCGTAAAAGTCAATGTAGCTTGAGGATGTTCAGCAACACCAAAGAAATCATTGGACTTTAAATGTTCTTCTAATTTCCCCTTGTATTCGCCCTCTAGATCGATACAGTTTATAGAATTCATGTCAACAACAAAAGAACCACCAGAAAGAACTCCATTGTCATAGACTAAATTTCCTGAAGAGATTTTGATGTTACCCTCATGTTGACCTGTTACTTTCTTGGCTAACCAATGGATGGAGCTTTCAGTTGTATTAATTGTTTTTTCTTGTGCTTCTGCCTTTTGAAGGTTCAAAAGAATTACGATTAATAAAAATAATGATGTAATTGTCTTTTTCATTTTTTTGAATGTTAATATTAATATTTAGTTTACTTGTGTAGTTTGTATTTTAGAAAGAATTCTAATTAGTTCTTTTTTTTCATCAAGTTTTAGTTTTTTTAAAATAAAACTTTCTTTGCTGTTTAGCAGATCATCAATTGAATCTAATAATTGAAGACCGCTATTTGTTATGTAAATTTCAATCTTACGACGATTGTTTTCACATATATTTCTTTTTACAAATCCTTTTTGAATAAGTTTGTCGATCAATCGAGTAGTGTTACTCATTTTATGAACCATTCGCTCTTGAATTGTTGACAAATTAGCAGGTTTTCCTTTTTGACCTCTGAGGATACGTAGAACATTGAATTGTGGTAACGAGATGTCAAATTTTTTAAATAGTGATGATAATTCATCGTTGATTTTGTATCCAGTTTTTAGAATGCTAATTACTGTATCTCTAATTATCTGCTTTTCCATCTCTTGTTGCTACAAAATTTGTATGTACAAATATAAAAAATTAATTTAATTCAAAGTGTTTGAAAAAAATATTTTGCTTACAAATTAAATCCGATTAAATTTGGTTAAAACAATGAAGCATGAATAATTTAAATCAAAAAGAATGGGTTACCCTAAAGATTGATAGTGAAGATTCAGTTCTTTTGGATGTCCGAACAGTAGAAGAATTTGAATCGGGCCATATTGAAGGTGCTCAACTTATGGATATTCAACATCCCAATGAATTTATGACTGCTGCACAAGCTTTGGATAAAAGTAAATCTTATTTTATCTACTGTCGCTCCGGGGCTCGAAGCGGTCAAGCATGTCAGCTTTTAAATCAAATGGGAATAAAAGCTACCTATAACTTAGATGGAGGGATTTTATCATGGAACGGTGATGTGATTACTTAGCGTTTAATTCCTTGTATTTCTGTGTCCCAAACTTGTGAAAGATGACTTTCTACATTTTTTGTGGAAGCATTAAAAGTTTCTATTAAGAAAACTTCAAACCACCCAGGTATACCTAATGCATATTCTAGACCTGATTTTTTGATGCTTGAATCATCTATGATGGGCTTGAGTGATTCCAGTTAATACAGCCCTAGATTCGCAAAGTTTAATTCAATTAAAAACAAATTATTGCAATTTAAAAAAATGTTTAAATTGCAACATAGGATATGCCCTTCTGGGTATCAAACAATAAGTATGAATAAAATAAGGCATTGGTTCGAAAAGTATGGTTTTGAAGTAAGTAACCGCCTGGCAGATCGTTTGGGGATGAAAGTTAAAAACGTGCGTTTATTTTTTATTTATGCCTCTTTTGCAACATTCGGAGGTTTTTTTGGACTCTATTTGACTTTGGCTTTTTGGATGAAAATGAAAGATATGATTTATACGAAACGGACATCAGTTTTTGACTTATAAACATGTTGTCTTAAAAATGAAAATTCCAATACGGTTCTAAAAAAAATAAGTATCCAAATCCATACCCTATAAATTTGTTATGTTGGGAAATTTTTAGATATTGGACACCTACTTGAAATTGAAAATTATTCTTCATGAAAACTATAACAAACAAACCAAAACTTCTCACAACTCTTTTACTACTCTTTTCAACTCCTCTAATTTTTGCACAAGAAAAAGGATTTGATGAGCAAATTAATGAAGCATTTACACCGATAGCTAATTGGTGGGAAGGTTTAGTACTTCATAATTTTCCTGGAACAGAAATTCCGACAATCATTTTTTTATTGGTTGGAGGAGCCTTGTTTTTTACCATTTACTTCGGCTTTATTAATGTTAGAAGATTTCCAATGGCAATTAATACGGTTCGTGGTAAATATGATGCTTTAGATCATCACAGTTCAGGAAATCCTGATTTAGCAATCGATGGAGATATAAAAGATGCTATTTCTGATGAAAATAAAGAGGGGGAAGTTAGTCACTTTCAGGCATTAGCCACTGCAGTATCAGGAACGGTTGGTAATGGTAACATTGCGGGTGTTGCTTTAGCAATTGCAGTTGGTGGTCCAGGAGCTACCTTTTGGATGATTCTTTGCGGATTGATTGGTATGTCTACAAAATTTGTTGAATGTACTTTAGGGGTTAAATACAGAGATATAGGTGAAGATGGAACTGTTTACGGTGGGCCAATGTACTACCTGACCAGAGGATTAGAGGAAAAAGGTTTTGCAAAATTAGGGAAGTTTTTGGCCGTAGTTTTTGCCCTTCTTTGTATTGGTGCCTCATTTGGTGGTGGAAATGCCGCTCAGTCAAATCAGGCTGCTATGCAACTGGTTGAATCTTTTGGAATGACAGGCGGAAATGCTAGAACTATTATAGGAGTAATTATGATGATTATTGTAGGGGTAATTATCATTGGAGGAATAAAAAGGATTGCTTCAGTTACTGAAAAAGTAGTACCCTTCATGGCATTGATGTATGTACTTGCATGTATTTACATCATTTTGAGTAACTTTTCATTTATTGATGACGCTTTTGGAATGATTTTTTCACAAGCATTCAATCCTCAAGCTGGACTTGGTGGTCTTTTGGGAGTTTTGATTACTGGATTTAGGCGCGCAGCTTTTTCTAATGAAGCAGGTGCTGGTTCTGCATCTATTGCACATTCGGCAGTTAAAACAAAATACCCGGCTTCGGAGGGTCTAGTAGCACTTTTAGAACCTTTCATTGACACCGTGGTTATTTGTACTATGACCGCACTGGTAATCATTATATTTAATGGTGATAGTACTGTATTTACCTATGGAGGTGAGGGAGGTAAAGTTCTTATTGATGGACTTGAAGTTGAAGGTGCAGGAATTACTGCTGCAGCTTTTGCTAAATATATTTCATTTTCTGGCCCTTTCTTAACAATTGCGGTAGTTTTATTTGCTGTATCAACCATGATTTCGTGGTCTTATTATGGTCTTCAGTCCTGGATGTTTGTTTTTGGAAAAAGTAAAATATCAGATTTAACATACAAATCTTTATTTCTAATTTTTATTGTAATTGGAGCTGCTGGAGATATGTCTTCTGTTTGGGCATTTTCAGATGCCATGATACTTGCATTAGTATTTCCAAACATGATAGGACTTTTGATTCTTTTCCCTAAAGTGAAGGAAGAATTGAATAAATATTTAAAAGCTACAGAAAGTATCACTAGTTAATTTTTTTTATTAATGTTAATCATCGGTTTTCAGATTTACCAAGAATATGGATTAGACACTTTAGTTACTCAAAGAGTTTTTGAGCGATTCAATATTCAGGTTCCTATAAATCGGGTGAAGAAAATTAATAAAGTAACTTTAGAAGAGCTTCAAGTAGTTTCATATCTAACTTAATGAAGAGGCAAAAAAAATAATTAGAATTTGTACAAGGAAACCATATTTAAATTTAGTGGATTTCTTTTTATAGATGGATTTTGATTCCTTGAAAATTGAAAGATTAACCTTATATTTGTACTAAAGTTTATTTATGAACCCAACTACCTATTCTTACAAAACTTCTGAGACTTTGGATCTAATTTCCGATTCGGCAAGGGGTTTTGCACTTCAACACATCAAGCCTTACGTTCGAGAATGGGATGAAGCTCAACACTTCCCCCTTGACCTCATGCGAAAAGCAGCTGAGTTAGGTTTTCTTGGAATTTTAATTCCAGAGGAATACGGAGGCTCTGGCCTGGGTTACCATGAATATATTTCGGTTATAGAACAAATTTCAATCATAGACCCATCTATTGGTTTATCGATAGCAGCGCATAATTCACTTTGTACAAATCACATTTATCTTTTTGGAAATGAGTCCCAGCGTTTAAAATGGCTGCCTAAATTGTGTTCAGGGGAATATATTGGAGCATGGGGTCTAACTGAGCATAATACAGGTTCTGATGCAAAAGGGATGAATACTACTGCCAAAAAACAAGGAGATTCTTGGGTATTAAACGGTACTAAAAACTTTATTACGCATGGTAAAAGTGGTCATATTGCTATAGTAATTGCTCGAAATGGAGAAAAAGGTCATAGCAGAGGAATGACTGCATTCGTTGTAGAACGTTCTACTCCGGGATTTGGTTATGGAAAAAAAGAAGATAAATTGGGAATGCGAGCCTCAGAAACAGCAGAGATGGTTTTTGACAATTGTATTATTCCGGATGAAAATAGACTGGGAGAAGTAGGAGAAGGTTTTGTTCAATCCATGAAAATATTGGACGGAGGTCGAATATCTATTGGGGCTCTATCCCTGGGTATTGCAAAAGGTGCATATGAAGCTTCACTTCAATATTCAAAAGAGAGAAAACAGTTTGGAAAACCCATTAGTTCCTTTCAAGGCATTTCTTTTAAACTGGCTGAAATCGCTACTCAAATTGAAGCCTCAGAATTGCTTATACACAAAGCTGCTTCTGATAAGATGAAAGGTGAAAATATCACAAAAATTGGAGCTATGGCTAAGATGTATGCTTCTGAAGTCTGTGTAAAGGTTGCCAGTGAAGCCGTTCAGATTCACGGGGGATATGGATTTACTAAAGATTTTCCAGTAGAAAAGTTTTATCGGGATTCAAAACTCTGCACAATAGGTGAGGGAACGACAGAAATCCAGAAACTAGTAATCTCCAGAGAACTCCTAAGAGATTAAATCAAGAAAAGTTAGATTTATCTAAAAGGATGTTTATCTTTGCTAACTATTTTAACGAAAGGAGGTGCATTATTATGTTGATTATACCAATTAAAGAAGGAGAAAATATCGATAGAGCTTTAAAACGTTTTAAGCGAAAATTTGATAAAACAGGCGGAATGCGTCAGTTACGTTCGCGAAAACAGTTTACTAAACCTTCTGTAAAAAACAGAGTAAAAATTCAAAAAGCACAATACATCCAGAAACTTAGAGACGCTGAAAACATCTAAGTTATTTGTTGTTAAAAAATTAAACGTTATTATTTAAAGTTTTAACTTTGAGTAAGAACGTTTTTTTATGTCAATATCCCAGTATATAGATTACATAACTTTTGAGCGAAATTACTCAATTCATACTCAGAATACATATTTAGCAGATTTAAAAAGCTTTCAGCAATTCTGTGTTGATAATTTTGAAGATCAGGATATTAATCAAGTATCTTATTCAATAATCCGTTCTTGGATCATCAATTTAGTAGAGCAAGGGATGAGTAATCGAACTGTAAATAGAAAGATTTCAGTACTGCGGTCTTATTATAATTTTTTATTGCGATTAGAAATTATAAACATTTCTCCTTTGCAAAAACACCTTACTTTAAAAGAAAAAAAGAAAGTACAAATACCCTTTTCTGAAAATGAAATGAAACTTTTATTTGAAGGAGATCATTTTGAAGACAGTTACAAGGGAGTTCTGCAAAAAACAATTATTGAGCTTTTATATTCAACAGGCATGAGAAGAGCAGAATTAATAGCCCTAAAAAGCAATAACATTTCTTTGAGTTCAAAGACGATTCGTGTACTTGGTAAGCGAAATAAAGAACGGTTAATCCCTATTTTGAGCAGTCTTGAAAATACACTTAAAAAATTCACAAGTTTTGCACAAGAGCAACCCAATTACAATCAAAAAAGTTTTTTTTTACAATCTGAAAAGGGCAAGAAATTATCGGAGAATTTTGTTTACAAAACAGTAAATGATTATATTAGTATTGTATCAACAAAGGTTAAAAGGAGCCCGCATATGCTTCGCCACAGCTTTGCTACCCATTTATTGGATCAGGGCGCGAATCTAAATGCAGTTAAAGAATTATTAGGACATGCCTCCTTAGCAGCTACTCAAGTCTACACTCATACCAGTATTGACAAGATGAAAAAGGTTTATTCAAAAGCCCATCCACGAGGAACCGAGAAATAGTGTTTAATTTTAAATTTCTAATTATGACGATTAATATTCAATCTATCAATTTTACAGCAGACGCCAAATTAATTGACTTCGCTAAAAAGCGAATTGACAAATTAGAACAGTTTTACGATAAGATTTTAAATGCTGAGGTTATCTTTAAAGTAGAGAATGCTTCAGATCGAATCAATAAATTTGCTGAGGTTAAATTAAGAATTGTTGGAGATGATGTTGTTGTAAAAAAAACATGTAAAACCTTTGAAGAAGCAATTGATTTAAATGTTAGAGCAGCTGAACGTATTTTAAAAAAACGCAAAGAAACGGTTGGATAGTAAGGAGACTTTTGTCTAAGCAAAAAAAATCCATTAGTTTTTTAATAAAATTTTTTACACTCATGCCATGAAACTATTTATTCAATACTTATTCTTTTTTCTTTTTATTTCGGTCAATGCACAAAATTTAGCCCAACAACTTGGTTATGCCCCCGACAGTAAATTACTTATTATTCATGCCGATGATATTGGTGTTGCACAAGGGGTAAATAATGCAAGTTTTTCCGCATTCCAAAAAGGGGCAATTAACTCTGGAAGCGTCATGGTTCCATGTCCTTGGTTTTTGGAAGTTGCCGAATTTGCAAAGAAGAATCCAAAGTTTGATTTAGGACTTCATTTAACTTTAACCTCTGAATGGAAAAACTATAAATGGGACGGTATTTCATCATCAAACGAAATCACTTCTTTGTTAAATGAAAAAGGACATTTTTATCCTTCGATAGAAGAGGTTAAAATCAATGCAACTTATGATGATGTAAAAAAAGAATTGAGGGCACAAGTAAATTATGCAAAGAATTTCGGGTTTAATCCCACACATTTAGACACTCATATGGGTGCTGTTTTGGTGCGCCAAGACATCACAAAAGCTTATTTTGAGATAGGAGAAGAATTTCGAATTCCCGTTCTTGCAGCAACTATTTTTAAAGATCTTGTAAATCTTGATGGCATTGATGAATCAAAAATTGTTTGGGTTCAAAAAGTATATCAAAAATCTGATGATACTCCAATTGATAAAGAAAATTGGGATATTTTTTATTCCAATGTGATAAAAGACATTAAACCTGGACTAAATGTTCTTTTGGTTCATTTAGGGGATGATACCCCAGAACTAAAACAAATGATGGTTGATCATCCAGGATGGGGAGCAAAATGGAGGGCTTTAGATTCAGAAGTTTTGGAGAGTAGCACCTTCAAAAAATTGATGAAACAGGAAAACATTCAACTTGTTCAATGGAACCAGATCAAAAAAGTTATATATCCCTTGATAAAGTTTTGATTTCTATTATTTTCTTGAATTAAGTTTTGCGAGTAATCTGAGTATTTCTAAATAAAGCCAAATCAATGTTACCAATAAACCAAAGGCTCCATACCATTCCATGTATTTTGGTGCTCCTTTTTCAGCACCCTCCTCAATGAAATCAAAATCAAGAATTAAATTTAAAGCAGCAATTACAACAACTACTAAACTAAATCCAACACTCATTAAAGATGCGTTTTCAATACTCATTATACCCAATCCTGAGTCAAAAAAACTCATTACAAAATTTATTAAATAAACAATCGCAATTCCCCCAGTAGCAGCAACAATTCCCAGTTTGAAATTTTCGGAGGGTTTTATTAAGCCAGAACGATAAGCCATGAGTAAAGCGAGAAGTATACCGATGGTTAAAAAAACAGCATTGCTCACAATCCCTTCGTACATGTTGTTGTACATATAAGAGACTCCTCCCAGTAGCCCTCCCTCCAAGACCGCATAAATAGGAACTGTTATGGGAGCCCAGTGCTTTTTGAATATGGTAATCAGTGCTACAATAAAACCGCCAATTGCGCAGCTAATCAAATGGATTGGATTTATTACATCAAAGGTTAAATAACCAGTACCAACAAGTAAAAAAAGACAGATTGCAGTTTTGTTAACCGTACCCTCTATGGTCATTGTTTCGGAAACATTTGCTGCACTTGTAAAAGTGCTTTTTGATAAAACGGGGTTGCCAGATCGTAAAGAAAGATGTTTGTTCATTTTTTTGTGTTTTGAAATAAAATGGGATTTATAAAACCAAATAACAAGTTAAGCTATTGTTTTTTAAAAAGAAAAATTATTTAGGAATCTTCTGCTTTTAAAAACACATAAATTCATTCTTAGCTCAATTGTTTTTTATTAAATAAATTTTCATAATACCTGCGTGTAATTAGCGATATTCTCCAAATAGTTAATTAAATTACTGTGTTTTAACTCGAAAGATCTTTAACATTTTACTGACCTTTAATATTCTTGCATTATTTTTCTACGAATGCTTTTTTTTAAGTTAAATCCTTTTATATTTGCACTCAGTTTATCAGAAAACTAAAACCAGTTCTTCAAGAAACATTGTGATTTTGTTGATTATTTTTTTAAAATATCAGATACAAATCCTGTTTTTCAGAAGCTAATAAAATTTAAAAGCCGATGTAGCTCAGCTGGCTAGAGCAGCTGATTTGTAATCAGCAGGTCGTGGGTTCGAGTCCCTCCATCGGCTCAAAAAAAGAATCGAATATGCCTCGATTCATCCAAGAGTTTAATATCTTGGTTATTGAAATATTATTGGGGAGATACTCAAGCGGCCAACGAGGGCAGACTGTAAATCTGCTGACTACGTCTTCGCAGGTTCGAATCCTGCTCTCCCCACAAAAAATCACTTAAGGATTTTTTAATTATGCGAGAGTAGCTCAGTTGGTAGAGCGTCAGCCTTCCAAGCTGAATGTCGCCGGTTCGAACCCGGTCTCTCGCTCTCTTTTTATTGCCGGCGTAGCTCAGGGGTAGAGCGTTTCCTTGGTAAGGAAGAGGCCACGGGTTCAAATCCCGTCGTTGGCTCTTTATAATCAGAGACTTACGTCAATAATCAATCACTTACTTTAGTACACTGTGAACCATTTGTGACCTAATCATGCTTTTGCTGAGGTTTTGGTTTACTCTATCGGTGGAACTATTGAAATGCCGTTTAACATACTGAACGGAAGCTAGGCTCTCAGAAATGGGAGCTTTTTTTTTACTTTGTGAAGCTAAACTCCATGCCATCCTTAATAGCTTCTTCTGATATATCCACTTCACTTACTTCAAGTAAGCTAGACTTAATACCCTCTAAATCAATTAATTGCTTAGGTTTCTTACCCTTCTTACTAATAATGTTTCCATTCACTACCTCAACAATAGGATTATTTATCCACTCCCTTTGAAGCTTCTGTAGCTTAAGCTCATCCTCTGGACTGAATGTTAATAGCTTCTTATGTTTAAATAAGTCCTCAGCTGGTTTAGTAAGTCTCTGAGTCAAGTAACCTCTCTGACTACCTAATTGAAATAGAACTTTGGTAAGGGTAATAATTTGAAAGTCATCAAGTATATGTAAGTGGTTGAGGTCTGTCTTAATTTGAAGCTCACTCTGATAGTGATTAAGAGCTCCCTTAGCTTTTTGCCCTATCATTTCTCTCTGCTCTGAGTCTGTTAATCGACTATATGAATTACCTGCATAAGTAAAGGTATGTCTAGTATTGTGAAGCCCTTCACCTATAAGCTTCTGAGTCTTCTTACTGATAGTGTCTCTTAGTAATGACCACTTTCTTTTTCCTTCTAATACATCCTTATAATCCTTATTCTTAGTAGTGAAATTAAATAGCCTTAGGGAGTCTTTACCCACATAAGCACGATTAGGATACTCTTCTCTTATAAGCTGCCTTAGACATTGATGTAGAAAGAAGCTAGGGAATGTATTAATAAGTATGGTTAGTGGCTTCTGGTTCTTCTTCTTACCTCTTCTTATATAGACGTGAGCCTTCTCTGAGAGTGTAGAGTAGTATTCCATATCAATAGCATAGTCTGGATAGTAAGGCTTTGAATAGTCACCTTCTAATAAGTCTTCGCTGAGGTTACATATATCACCACCTCCTAAGCCGCGTAGAGAGAATGAATATAGCCACATACATACACTTAAGTAGTCTTTCTTAGTCTGTATTCCTTGCATCCCTCTATACAAGTCCTCAGTAGTCCTAGGGAGCTTTGAGACCTCATCATCAATGGGCTTTAGTCCTGAATTAGCAAATGGAGACTTACGTTTAAGACTAGCTCTTCTGGTAACATAGTCTAGCATAGCCATATAATCACTGATAGTGCTGTTCTTTAATTTAGAGTCTTTTAATGAGCTGCTTATCAATTCTACTGATTGACTATCCTGTATGTGGACATATTTGAGTGGTCTGTAGCTTATAGGGAGGTTCTTCTCTAGTCCGTTGAGGTAATTTAAGTACTTCGTTCTACTATTGTCAGTAAGCTTTAGGTCGTCCTCTATAAAGGTCTTAATGAATCCTTCTTTATTCTTATCCAGTAGTACTAGCCAAGCATTATCAATTGACATCATGCCTTTGCTCATTTCTATTTTGACTTGACTTATTCTAGACTTCAAATCATTTAAGTAGTAAACTTCAGTAGAGTGCTCAATAGCTTTAGAAGCTCTTATATGTCTTTTGGAATTATCCCATATAGAAGGCTTTATTCTAATAGGTAGTCTCTTAAGTGTTTTCTTGTTTCCAGTCTTGTAAAATATGTATAGTGACTCAGGATTGTCAAAGTCATTTTTCTTATTCAATCCTATCCAGAAATTATGATTATGATTTGTCATATTTAAGCCTTTTCTCTTGAATTGTAAATATAGTGAACCAAATGTGAACCATCAAATATATGAAGCCTTTTAATGATTGCAGTGTTTATAATACTTAAGAAAGGATATAGGTTTAATTAGCAGTCTTTTAAGAGGTGGTAGGTTCATTGGTAAGGAAGAGGGCGGCAGTTCAATTCTGCTCGCTGGCTCAACTATATAAGGCTCTCCGAAAGGTTAAGCCTTTTTTTTATGTTTTAGAGGGAACTTATAGGGAACTTATTCATCTATTTTTTAAATCTTCTATCTTCTTCCAAGTGTCAAGAATAATTTTCTTTGGAGAAAAAGCTTTGTTGTTAAATTCTTCTTGCGACAAATCTCTCATAATTTACTTTGGTAATATAATGTTATTTAATTTTCATATAAACTCATATCCAAATTTAAAGAATCAAAATAAAGAATTCTATTTAAAGAACAACTCAATGTTTTATCTCTTATTTCGTTTGAAATTCTTTCAGGAAAATATTTAACTGCAACGTACAATGGCATTAATTCAGCAATATCTTCTCTGTAAGGGTAGTCCCTTGCATAGTCAGAAATATAGCATCCCGTGTCCTTGTTAACAGCTTCAATCCATCCTTCACCATTGGTTAGTCTTTGTGGATAATGATATGCATCTATAGATGTATGTGCTGCTTCGTGAATCAAGGTTTCTTCTACAATACTTCCAGTTGAATTATTTTCATAAGATTCTGTCATCCCTGTGTGAATAAGAATATTGTTGTTCCCTCCGCCATATGCCTCTGTCCCTTTATGAATCCAAATGGTTTCAACATCTTTTCTTAATGCTTTTGGAAGTTGTCCAATTAAAAAAGCATATTTATTAGCTTCAATAGTAGCTTCATCTTCTGTAAATTCTGAGTTGATTTGTATTTCGGTACTTAAACCATCATTAAAACTTGCATCAAAGAGATATGATACATTGTTTATCCATGCTCCACCATTTCTTCTGTCATACATTTCCCTTAATCCAGTTCCTTTATATTCGATTATATCAAATAAGCTTGGGTCTAAAGATGTGATTATTTCGCCTGTAATAAATATAGTACCATAAAAAGGAGGTGCAGATAGTGACATTAAATTAAAAGTATACTCTTCATTAGTTCTAGTAAAAATGGGTGAAATTTCTTTATCACTATCCATTAATAGTGATAGTGGATTTGATGTGCTTGTTGAACTACCTGACCATCCTGTAAAAATATAACCATCTGAAGCAGTTGCCTCAATAGTTGCAGAAGTTTGATAAGAATATTCACCTCCTGAAATATCAACAGTTCCTCCCTCTGAGTTATTTACTGTTAATTGATATGTAATAGCATTAAAGTTGGCTGTAATAGTTAGATTTCCATTGACTGTAATTGTTATGGTATTTTCATCGGCGGTAGAATCTCCTGACCAACCACTAAAAACATATCCATTTTGAGGTGTAGCAGTTAAATTAACTGATGTTCCTGCGTCAAAACTTCCCCCTGTAGTATCTACACTTCCTCCTTCTGTAGCAGATACTGTTAGAGTAAATTTTTCAATAGTAACAGGCTCTGGAGTAACTTCAACAGGTGTTACGTCTTCATCATCTCCGCCTCCACAAGAAATAAAGGTCAAGCCTAAAAAGAGAAATATCAGTTTTTTCACAATTTTTAATTTATCTCAATATACAAATATTAAAGCAAGGGTAACTCTGCAAGGCTCAACTATATAAGGCTCTCCGAAAGGTTAAGCCTTTTTTTTATGTTTTTTAGCGAACTTATAGCGTCCTTTGAACAGGCTAAAAGCAGAAAAAGAATGAATATTGAGGCTTTTCTCATTTTGAATGTTTAATTAATAGGTATGATTTTGTCATAGTTTTTTTTTGAGAGCTTTTCTGTCCAAATTGTTTCACTATTTCCATAAATAGCAATGTATGAAACATCCTTATTTGGTGTAGAGCTATGCCAATGTTCAATGTTTTTATCACACTTAATTACATTTCCTTTTTTTAAAACAATAACTTCTTTCCCTTTTTCTTGATAGTAACCCTCTCCATCTAAAATAATTATAACTTGACCTGTTGAATGTTTATGCCAATCTAAAGTAGAACCTGCTTGAAAGGTAGCTTGTGTTAAATTATAATCAAAATCTTCATCTGCAATAACAAGTCTTTTTAACCAAGCATTACCAATATAATGTGTATTTGGAGCTTTATTATCTATAATTAAATCTTCATTTAAAAGAGAGCTTAATTTATAATTTGATTCTTGCCCAAAAGAAACTGATGGAACTATCAATAATAAAAGAAGTAGCTTTTTCATAATATCTAATTTATCAATACAATATACAAAAGTTACATAAGCCCCTAGCTTCAGCTATAAGAATACCTTATAATTTCTGATATAGATTTTGTAAGTTTAGGTATAATGTTTAAAATCATATTAAATGATAAATTCAAACTTGACAACTATTTTATTTCGAATAAAATCTTACTTGTCTAGCTATTATTACATCTTATAATTTTATGATATAGATTTTGTAAGTTTAGTTATAATTTAAAATAAAATAAAATGAAGAAAATTATACTTCTACTGATTGGTTTAACAGTTATCTCTTGTTCAAGTGATGATGGTGATGTTGTTAATTCATCAGAGCCACAAACATTTTTAGAAAAATATGATGGCACATCTTGGAGAAATAATGAGACAGAAATTGTTACACTTATAAATGGAACTTATTTTTATAATTTTGTAAATACTGACCTACTAGGAGAAGTTTATTGTTTCCAAATTAAAGAAGATTCTCAAACATTAGAGGGAGATGAAATAAAATTTATTATTATAAAAAATGACCCAAACGAATTTATAATTGAACAAAGAAGAAATGAAGTCGTTAAAATGAGAAATAGACTAAGTGTTAGTGGAGATATGATGACAGACAAAGGCACTTTTTTTGATATTGATGGAAGTAGTTCAGATGCAACATCCGTATGGACAAGGACTAACGCTTTATATTCTGATTATTGTAACTAATCCTAAAACCTAATCTACTTATATATTAACTTTACTTATTATTTAAAATATAATATATAATGTCCAAAGCACCTTTAAGTTTCAATTTTCATGAAAGTTCATAATCTAAAAGATTATAACACATACGAAAAATTAGAAATAAACAACACAAAAAAAATTGCCAAACAAGATTCAAGAGTCGGATGGACACTTCATAGGAGATTAGACAATTTAGGAACAGATGTTTATTATACTCATACTACAATAGATTGGTATAACAGCTGGAAAGATTTTATAAAATCAAATATGGGAAAGACTACTGGACCTGAAAATTGGCCGAAAGCTTGGAGTGAAATGGATAAAATCAGAGACCTGAGAAAAAGAACCTTAATGTGGAAATTTCTAGAAGTAAAAAAATAAAAAAATTCCTCCTAAGTGGGATTTTTTTCTTTTAAATCATCGCTATATCCTCTTTTTAAAGTTCAGCTATTTCAAGTCCTCGTAGATAGGTTAATTTTTAATAAGATTTTTTATATTAGTGTTTATTAACTTAAAAAATATTAAAATGAAAAAAATCACTCTACTAATAACAATTACTTTTTTAATAACTAGTTGCCAAAATAATAAACCTGTTGTCAATAAAATTGTTGGTGAAATTTTAAGCGGAAATAATAAAGGTAGTACATACTCAATTGGAAGTATGGAGCACGCTCAACTTGCACTAGATTTTTCAAATGCATTTGTAAATCAAGATTATGATTTTGTAAATGAAGAAAATTATCAAAAAACTGTCTATTTTTATCCTGAAAAAGGATTGGATAGACTTGAATTTGATTTACCGAGTTTAATTGAACTTGCAAAATCTATGCACGAACCATATGATTCAATTAGAAGAAGTGTTTATGATGTAATTCCTGTAATCCCATCTTATGATGAGAATTTAACTGTTGTAATGTTTCCATTTACTGAAACAAGATATAGAAAGGATGGTGAAATTGAAAAATATAGATTTTTTGAAAGACATTATATCAGAGATGGTAAAATTGCTGGAGTGAGAAAATGGAGTCAAGAAGAATAAAAAGCTACCAATGAAGTAAGTGAAGACTTGCCTTTATTTGTGGATTAAAGTTAAAATCATTTAACATAAAAGAAAACCTTGTGTTTTGCAATTAATTTAATTAGTTTTAAATAATATTAACCATAAAAATATTTAGAATTAAAAGAATTTTATTAATTACAGCCCTATTTTGTTTTGTATTTGCTAATGCACAATACTGTTTGTTTTTAGATTTTAAAGCAGAGCAGCCTGAAATGGTGGCTTCTTCTCTAAAAGGGATGATGGGAACT
>Ga0233438_10001198_pt1 | contig 29178 bp, 28 predicted proteins | sample SI_123_September_FD_182720 | JGI IMG/M metagenome (GOLD analysis project Ga0233438, IMG submission 182720) | Seawater microbial communities from Saanich Inlet, British Columbia, Canada - SI_123_September2016_10_MG | ecosystem: Environmental > Aquatic > Marine > Inlet | place: Canada: British...
TCAGTACTTATTCAGCGTCTGATTCAGCCGCTGGCTTTTCAATCAATTCTTTCATACTCAAGCGTACACGGTTTTGACGATCAATTTCCATGACCTTCACTTGTACTTCTTGACCTTCTGATAAATAGTCTGTCACTTTAGCAACACGCTCATGCGCGATTTGAGAGATATGTACCAGGCCATCTTTACCAGGTAATACTTCAACAAACGCACCGAAATCGGCGATACGTGAGACTTTACCGGTATATACTTTACCGACTTCGATTTCAGCAGTCACTTGTTCAATCTTCTCAATAGCAATGGTTGCTTTCGCTTTTTCCGTTGCAAAGATTTTGATAGTGCCGTCATCTTCGATTTCGATGTTTGTATCAGATGCTTCAGTAATAGCACGGATCATCGCACCACCTTTACCGATAACATCACGGATTTTCTCTTGGTCAATCTTCAATGTGTAGATACGTGGCGCAAATTCAGATAACTCATCACGATGTCCACCGATGGCTTGATCCATGACACCTAAGATGTGTAAACGTGCTTCTTTCGCTTGCTTAAGCGCGATCTGCATGATTTCTTGAGTAATACCTTCAATTTTGATATCCATCTGCAAAGCAGTAATACCGTTAGTCGTACCCGCTACTTTAAAGTCCATATCCCCTAAGTGATCTTCATCACCAAGGATATCTGATAATACAACAAAGTTTTCATCAGATTTAACAAGACCCATGGCAATACCAGCAACAGAGGCTTTAATTGGTACACCAGCATCCATTAATGCGAGAGAAGTACCACAAACAGACGCCATTGAAGAAGAACCGTTTGATTCTGTGATTTCTGACACAACACGAACTACGTATGGAAATTCAGTTTCGCTTGGCATAACGGCTTGGATACCACGTTTAGCAAGACGACCATGACCAATTTCACGACGCTTCGGAGAACCGATGAAACCCGTTTCACCCACACAGTATGGAGGGAAGTTATAATGCAACATAAAACGAGAGGTAGACGTTCCGCCTAGCTCATCGATCATCTGTGCGTCACGTTCAGTTCCTAGTGTAGCAGCAACTAATGCTTGCGTTTCACCACGGGTGAAAACAGAAGAACCGTGAGTACGTGGAAGTACACCTGTTGCTACGTCTAATGCACGGATCATCGCTGGATCACGACCATCAATACGCGGCTCACCGGCTAAGATGCGTGAACGAACAACTTCAGACTCTAAATCGTGTAATAACTCAGACACTTCTTTAGGATCTTGTTCAGGATTTTCTGCTAAGATTGCTGCAGATGCAGCTGAAGTCACTGCAACAACAGCGTCTTTACGGGCTAATTTATCAGAAATTTGATACGCTTCGGTCATACCGGCTTTTGCAAGCTCAGCCACTTTAGTTTTCAATTCTGTGTTTTCAGCTTCTGGTGTCCAGTCCCACTTAGGGGTGTTAACCTTAGCAGCAAACTCACGCACATTATTAATCACAGCTTGTGATTGTTCATGACCGAAAACAACAGCACCTAACATGACTTCTTCAGATAAGATATCTGCTTCTGACTCAACCATTAATACGGCTGATTCAGTTCCTGCAACAACTAAGTCTAGTTGGCTCTCTGCTTGCTCTGAATGACGTGTATTTAAGATATATTCGCCGTTAGTGTAGCCAACACGCGCAGCTCCGATTGGACCATTAAATGGAATACCAGAAATAGCTAATGCAGCTGAGGTACCGATTAAAGAAATGATATCCGTTGGAATTTCTGGGTTCGCAGAAACAACTGTAATAACGATTTGTACTTCGTTTTTAAAGCTTTCTGGAAATAATGGACGAATTGGGCGGTCAATAAGACGAGCCGTTAATGTTTCGCCTTCTGAAGGACGACCTTCACGTTTAAAAAAGCCACCTGGGATTTTACCCGCAGCATAAGCTTTTTCTTGGTAGTTAACCGTTAGAGGGAAAAAATCTTGATCAGCTTTCGCTTCTTTTTTTCCAACAACCGTTACTAATACAGATGTATCATCCATGCTTGCCATAACAGCAGCAGTGGCTTGACGAGCAACTACGCCCGTTTCTAATGTCACAGTATGCTGACCATACTGGAAGTTTTGAGTAATAGGAGTCACTATTTATCCTTTAATTTCAATTATTTCATACGCTTTTAAATGCGGTGCGTATTATAAATTGTTCTTATGCAAAATGCCATTAAAGTATTATGAAGCAAGATGAATAATCAAAATCATACTTTTGAGGGAAGTCAACGTGTCACTTTACGCTCTGAACAATACTAAAGTGCCATAGGCTTTTTATAAATAAAATCTATAATGCAAAGGGTTACATGTTTTTTGATAGACCATACACTTATGAAACTAAATAAAATTAATGACTTCCGTGTTCAACCAGCATGGTCTGAGTACTTATTTTTGTATTCCGTCACAGCGATATCATCAATTATGTTGGGGCTGAGCCTTCTTGATAAAATTAGTGGATTATATGGCTGGTTAGCATTTATATTGATTATTAGTGTCTCGTATATATATTCCGTTATTAAACGCATACGCGATACTAGGGCTAAACAATATTATTTAAATACGATTAAAGACTATTCTGTACCAGAATTACAACAAATTCTTAGGCGTCAACAGAAAAGTAAAAATGAGTATATGATTATTACAAGACGTATTAACTATCTACAACAGACCTTCAATGATCACTAAATCACATCAACAATATAATCATCAGCACATTTTTTTTGTCTAAAATATTTACACATCTAAAACCTTCCACCACAAATAAATAAAAAAAACCATAAAAAACAATAGATTAAAAAGTTGGTCTAGAGTTTGCTTTATCTTTATTACTTAAACTATACATTCGTAAAAAAGGTAATGAAGTCTTATGTCTAGAATCAATACAGTTACTACTGAAGTTCGTTATTTTCACAACTTAGTAAAAAGTGAAGTATCACTTCCTGAGCTCACCGTTATAAACGAGCACAATTTAGAAAAAATGCTAAATAGAATTTATCGATATGAAACTCGTTGTATAGTCAAGAAACAATCCTACTCAGAAAAACATTGCATAGAATTACGTTCACGGATTGCAGACTTACTGTTATTGATTGATAACTTTGATCTACAAGCAGCTATAGCAAACCGAAATACACATGCCGAAGATATCGAATTTGTTGCTTAAAACATTGATACATAAACAAAGATAATTCAATTAATAATGAGTGTTTTTGTCAATAAATTTTACAATTTGATTAACTTATTTTCTGGAGAAAATAAATATGATGGTAGTTACTATCACTTTACTTGTAGCTTTGAGCCTATTGTGTGTGTACTGCTATGATAAAAATCACCGCATAAAAGAACGCAATTTAATCTTAAAAAAATATTTAAAGAAAAGTCTTAATAAATCAGAGAATGAAACACATAATTAATGACATGTTAGATTAAAACAGATGCAAAAAAAAAGACAGCTACTAAAGCTGTCTTTTTTATATGGTGCGGAAAGCGGGACTTGAACCCGCACGAGCTATGCTCACCACCCCCTCAAGATGGCGTGTCTACCAATTCCACCACTTCCGCGAAATATTGTTAACTAAATTTTAGTTTGGATTACCGTCTGTTTCTTTGTTTTCATTCGAAACAGGGACGTCATTAACTGTAGTAGCATCTGATATTGTTGTCGCAGTAGCAACTGGGACATCAGAGGCTGGTAAATCAACTACCGGCGCGTCAACAACTGGCACCTCTAAATTTTGCCATTCATCTACAGCCTTTTCTGAAGAAGCTGTTAAGTTTCCTAATAATAAACTAATTAAGAAAAATAAAGTAGCGAGTATTGCAGTAGAACGGGATAAGAAATTACCTGAACCACTCGAACCAAATACTGTATTTGAACCGCCACCACCTAGTGATGCTCCCATATCAGCACCTTTACCTTGTTGGATCAATACTAAGCCAATCAACAATAATGCAACGATAAGATATGCAACGATCAATACTTCTTGTAACATGTTAGCCTCTTTGATTTGCCGCTTGGCAAATAGTTAAAAATTCTTCTTCTTTTAAGCTTGCTCCGCCCACTAGACCACCGTCTATATCAGGTTGAGCAAATAAATCAGGAGCAGTCTTAGCATTAACACTGCCACCATATAAAATCGATAACGATTGGGCAACAGAGGCGTCAATACTACCTAAGTAATCCCGAATGAAAGCATGTACTTCCTGCGCTTGTGCTGGTGTTGCTGTCACTCCGGTACCTATTGCCCAGATAGGTTCATAAGCTAAAATACACTTACTTAACCCAGTCATACCCACTGTATCAATAACACTGTCAAGCTGTGCCTGGATAAATTCGTTCACTTTCCCTGCTGTGCGAATATCTAATGATTCTCCAATACAAAGTATTGGGGTGATATTCGCTGCAAGAGCGGTAACCACTTTTGCCGCAATAATATCATTATTTTCATGATATAAATCACGACGTTCAGAGTGTCCAATCAGCGTATGGCCAATACCAATATCGTTTAGCATTAACGTTGATAATTCACCAGTAAATGCACCTGATTGTTGCTCCGATACATTCTGTACACCGATGATAAGCTGTTCACAATCAAACTCATTCACGTACAAAGCTGGAGGGAAAATCATGACTGAAACGTTATCTAATTTAGCGACAGTAAACGCATTATTAAATGCACTTACTAATGCCTTATTACCATTTAGTTTCCAATTTCCAGCAACTATTTTTGTACGAGACATCTGAATAAATCCCTTTTTCATTTAGCAATGAATTTCAGGTCGGCGATATTACCCAACCTACCGTAAATATACAAGTAAAATCAGCCCTTACACATAAATAAGGGCATGGATAATTACTCAACTGCTTTTTTGGTGACAACTTGTGCAATGTGTGCTGACCATTTATCTGCATCTTCGGCACTTTGCGCTTCAACCATCACTCGGATTAGCGGTTCAGTCCCGCTTTTACGTAGCAATACACGTCCAGTATCACCTAAAGCGGTTTCTGCTTCTGCAACAGATGCTAATACATCTGGATCTAAACAATAATCTGTTTCTGACGGTTCATAGCGGACATTGATAAGTTTTTGAGGAAATTTAGTCATGCCTGATAATAATGATTTTAATGACTTTTCAGAACGTAACATTGCTGTTAGTACTTGTAAGCCAGCGACAATACCATCACCTGTAGATATCGTCCCCAAATTCAGCACATGCCCAGAGTTTTCTCCACCAATGGACCAGTTCTTTTCTTTCAATAATTCCATAACATATCGGTCGCCCACTTTTGAACGCGCAAATGGGATACCTAAATTATCAAGGGCCACTTCTAAGCCTAAATTACTCATTTGCGTCCCTACTACTCCTCCTGATAACCGACCACTCTTAAGGGCATCACGCGCGATAATAAATATAATTTGATCACCATCAACCACATTACCTTCATGGTCAACTAACATAATACGATCACCATCACCGTCAAGAGCAAAGCCTAAATCAGCTTGATGTTCTTTCACTGCCTCGACACAGGCTCGCATTGAAGTAGCACCTACTTTATGATTAATATTCGTACCATTAGGTTTGGTCCCAATTTCAATCACCTCTGCACCTAATTCACTTAGAACACTTGGGGCGATATGATAAGTCGCACCATGAGCACAATCGACAACGATTTTAAGTCCAGTCAATGATAAGTCACTTGGAAAAGAACCTTTGCAAAATTCAATATAACGGCCCGCAGCATCATCAATACGCATCGCTTTACCTAACGCACTTGAATCCACACATGTCATTGGCTCATCCATCATCGCTTCTATTGCTGCTTCTACTTCATCATCTAATTTATAACCATTAGCAGAAAAAAACTTAATCCCATTATCATAATAAGGATTATGCGAAGCGCTAATCACGATACCCGCCTCTGAACGAAAGGTCTTTGTTAAATACGCGATAGCTGGGGTTGGCATAGGACCTAATAAACCCACATTCAAGCCTGCAGCAGCTAGGCCAGATTCAAGCGCAGATTCCAACATATAACCTGATATACGGGTGTCCTTACCGATTAACACTTTATTAGTGCCTTTACCCGCTAACACTTTCCCTGCAGCCCAACCTAACTTAGTGACAAATTCAGGGTTGATGACTGAACTACCTACTTTTCCGCGGATCCCATCGGTACCAAAATACTTACGTTCGCTCATATAAATACTATTTCCTTAAATCTACAACGAAATACGTTATAGAGTACTGTTCATTTTGTTGAATACTTTTATAATATCGGCCGTTTCTTTCACATCATGAACACGTAAAATGCTGGCGCCCTTGCTGCATGCTAATAATGCACATGCTAAACTCCCGGCTAAACGGTCATCCACACTGCGATTAAGCAAGTTACCAACCATTGATTTACGTGACATACCCGCTAAGGTAGGGACTTTTAAATATTGAAATTTATCGAAATGCTTTAATAACTGATAATTATGTTCTAATGTTTTACCAAACCCAAAACCGGGATCTACAATGATGTGTTCATGCTTTATTCCTGCACCTAAGCAAGCATTAATCCGGGCTTCTAAAAATTCATAGACCTCGCCCACTACACTTCCATATTCTGGCGTCTCTTGCATTGTGCGGGGCTCACCTTGCATATGCATTAAAGATACTGGGACTTGTAATTTAGCAGCAGTACTTAATGCATCTGGTTGCTGTAAAGCACACACATCGTTAATTAAACGAGCACCGGCATGCACCGCTGCTTCCATTACAGTCGCTTTAGAAGTATCTATTGATATAATACACTCTATATTTGCTGCTATTTTTTCAATGACAGGGATCACTCTATCTAATTCGGTTTGTTCATCCACTGCAACTGCGCCAGGCTTAGTTGATTCGCCCCCCACATCAATAAATACAGCGCCATTATCGACCATGAGTTGTGCTTGTGCTAAAGCATCATCAATAGAATTATGCTGACCACCATCAGAAAAGCTATCTGGAGTCACATTAAGTACCCCCATTATTTGAGGTGTATCAAAATAGCACTGTTTATTTCCAAATTGCATCGTCTGCTCTCCATAACCGAGTCATAATTATATGCCAAAAAGGCGTTAAAAACAAAAAACGCCGGTAGATTACCGACGTTTTATTTTTACCAATTACCCATTTAATTACTGAGTTAAATCACTGGCACCATCCAAATTTGGTGAGTTTTTATCTTCACCTTTGGCAGACATACCACCTGACTTATCATCGTCAGAAGATTTACGTTGTTCCCAATCACTCGGTGGACGAACGTCGCGGCGCTCCATTAAATCATCGATTTGTTTAGCGTCAATGGTTTCATATTTCATCAATGCATCTTTCATCGTGTGCAATATATCAATGTTGTCATTTAACATTTTTTCCGCACGAGCATAATTACGGTCAATTAAATCTTTAATTTCAGCATCAATGGCACGAGCGGTTTCATCAGACATACTCGATGATTTAGATGAACTACGTCCTAAGAAAACTTCACCTTCTTCTTCAGCAAACAATTGCGGCCCCATCTTCTCAGATAGCCCCCACTGCGTTACCATCTTACGCGCAATATCCGTTGCCCGTTCGATATCGTTAGATGCACCAGTGGTGACTTTTTCATCACCATAAATAATTTTCTCGGCTAAACGACCACCATAAAGACTTGAAATCATACTTTCTAAGTGTTGCTTAGAATGACTTACTCGGTCTTGTTCTGGTAAATACATCGTCACACCTAATGCACGTCCACGAGGAATAATAGATACTTTATATACCGGATCGTGTTCTGGAACTAAACGCCCTACAATAGCATGTCCAGCCTCATGATAAGCCGTCATGGCTTTCTCTTCTTCTGTCATGACCATTGACTTACGTTCTGAGCCCATCATAATTTTATCTTTTGCTTTTTCAAACTCTTCCATTGCGACAACGCGCTTGTTTGAACGAGCAGCAAATAACGCAGCTTCATTGACTAAGTTAGCTAGATCAGCACCCGAGAAACCTGGCGTACCACGGGCTATCACTGCCGGCTCGACATTATCAGCTATTGGCACCTTACGCATATGAACTTTTAATATATGTTCACGACCACGAATATCAGGTAACCCAACAACCACTTGACGATCAAAACGTCCAGGACGAAGCAATGCAGGATCTAATACATCTGGACGGTTAGTCGCAGCAATTACAATGATGCCTTCATGACCTTCAAAACCATCCATCTCTACTAACATTTGATTTAACGTTTGTTCACGTTCATCGTGACCGCCACCAAGGCCAGCTCCACGTTGACGACCCACAGCATCAATTTCATCAATGAAGATAATGCATGGTGCGCTCTTTTTAGCCTGTTCAAACATATCTCGAACCCGAGATGCACCAACACCGACAAACATTTCAACAAAATCAGACCCTGATATGGTAAAGAAAGGTACTTTTGCTTCACCAGCAATAGCCTTAGCTAATAAGGTTTTACCCGTTCCCGGAGGACCAACCATTAACACACCTTTAGGAATTTTACCGCCTAACTTTTGGAATTTAGATGGGTCACGTAAAAAATCAACTAATTCAGATACGTCTTCTTTTGCTTCATCACAACCAGCCACATCAGCAAAGGTCGTTTTGATTTGATCTTCACCTAGTAAACGTGCTTTAGATTTACCAAATGACATCGCCCCCTTACCGCCCCCACCTTGCATTTGACGCATGAAGAATATCCATACACCAATAAGCAATAACATTGGGAACCATGAAATGAAAATACTGGCTAACATTGACTGTTCAGCAGGCGGTTCACCCAACACGCGAACGTCTTGTTTCACTAAATCAGACACAAGTTGGTCGTCAAAATAAGGAATATATGTCACAAAATTTTCACCCGAGCGTTTAACTCCTCGAATTTCATTTTTGGCACTATCAATTTTGACTTCGCGTATCATGCCCTGATTGGCTTCTTTCAAAAATGTAGTGTAATCAGTCTGTGGACGCGAGCTTTCTCCAGGTGAGAAGCTTTCGAAGACAGCCATCAGCACTACTGCGATAACTAACCATAGGATTAAATTTTTTGCCATATCACTCAACGCCATTAACCTCTTGTTTTGCCTGATATTGAGATATCTTAATAGATTTTAGATTACTATAAAAAGTGCCTTCTTACTACCGAGAATAAGTACAAAGAACCACTAATTTATCACTTACTGTATTTCCAATCTAAACACCGCTATTAAAATATGCATGAGACTATTACAGCCTTTCAATTTCTACGCAGTAAATCACAATAATGTTCAATTGTAATGAATAAGAAATTTCAGAGTGTAAAAATTCGATCTGATTCTACTATTATTAATGAATAGATTATGACATCGTCGACTATATCACCATAATCTGACCGATCTTTATTGGTCTTAGGTGATAGATAGAGGTAGAATATATTTTTTCAAGACCTGAATGACACTAAAGATATTAATTAATGAAATTATCCAATAAACAAAAACAATATTTAAAAGGCTTAGCGCACCCACTCAAACCTGTTGTACAACTTGGTGGTAATGGCTTTACTGAAGGTGTGCTAGCAGAAATTGAAAGTGCATTGGCGCATCATGAACTAATTAAAGTCAAAATTCCCAGTGACGACAGAGAAGAAAAGCAACTTATTATGGATGCGATTGTACGTGAAACCGGAGCGGTGAAGGTACAAAATATCGGTCATATTTTGGTCATATTTAAACCATCTGAAGAAAAGAAGATTCAAATTCCAAAGGCATAAATCTTGTTGTATAGGGTGTTGCTTTGCGCAACCACCCTGTCACTAATGATTATGTGTTAATGAACACCAACGACTCTATTCCTCATCGCTACCATTGATGATATTAGCAATATTATACAGTTGATTTAAGGCTATGTAATTGACAGTACCTTTAGGGTAACGACCCTTGAGGTTATATTGTCCTGCCTCACGTTGCATCAACAAACTCAATGCCTCATCCACTGTCTTCACCGCAAATATTGAAAACTTGCCTTGTTTTACAGCTTCAACAATATCATTACGTAACATCAAATGATGCTGGTTAGAAAAAGGAATAATCACCCCTTGTTCTGAATGCAAACCACGATGGCGGCACAAATCAAAAAAACCTTCAATTTTTTCATTAATCCCACCAACAGACTGGACTTCACCATACTGATTAATTGAACCGGTGATAGCAAGAGACTGCAAACAAGGAATATCAGTTAAGGCTGAAATTAAGGCGATTAACTCTCCTAATGAAGCACTATCTCCATCGATATAGCCATAAGATTGTTCAAGAGCAATATTGGCCGATAGTGTTAACGGAAAATGTTGAGCATATTTTTGCCCCAAATAGCCCGTCAGCAACATCACACCTTTTGAATGGATGGATTGGCCTAGTTCAACTTCTCGCTCAATATCAATCACTCCACTAGCCCCCACATAGACAGTAGCAGTGATTCTAGATGGCATTCCAAAAGCAGTGCCACCAGCATCCAGCACAGTTAGCCCATTCACTGTACCTGTAGCAGTCCCTTGAGTTTGAATAAGAATTTGTTCTTCTTTGATATCTTCTAGGAGTGTTGTTGCCACCCGAGATACACGTTGATGGTGTTCCATTTTTGCGGTGTGCAAATGTGCGGCAGTAAATACAGACGCGTGCGCTTGTTTAGCAAAAAACACCGCTTGATTAATCATATCGATAACCGCAGAAAATTTGGCGCTGAGTTTATTTTGATGTTCACTTAAACGTAATGAATACTCTAACAAGTAGCGAACCGCCTCTGGTTCAATGTCATTGAAACCATGGTCTTGTAAATGCAGTAAAATACACGCAATAAAATCTTCTACATTACTGCGGTTAAGCGGTAATTCATAATCAAAATCGACGAGCACACCAAATAATTGTTCAAATTCAGGATCATAATCTTGAAGCGTATAAAATAGTTCTCTAGAACCTAATAATATCACTTTAACATTAAGCGGAATCGGTGCTGGTGTTAATGTCATAGAATTAACCATACCTGCGTCTTGCTGAGGTAAATCTACACGTAATTGTTGTTGTTTCAAAGCACGCTTTAAAGATTCCCACACGTGCAGTTGATCGACCATTTTGTCAGCATCTAATAATAAATATCCGCCATTTGCTTGATGTAATGCACCACTAAATATCATACTGTAATCAGTCATTATACTGCCCTGAGCAGTAGAGTACTCAATGCGACCAAACACGTTTTGATAGGTTGGATGCGACTCATATATAACAGGCGCACGACTACTTACATCATGCTGAACTAAAATATTAGGTAAATAATGACCTTGTAACATTTCCTTAGCTTCGGCAACATCATACTTTTCTTCTTTTTCATCCAAATCATCAAGCCATAAAACCGAGTCAATAATATGATCTTTGATAGACTTGAGATATTTCAGTACCGGAAGATTATTAGCGTAAGTATGTTCAAGCGCTTTTAATAACGGTTTAATACTGTGTTCAGCAGTATCACGCTTAAGTTGACGCAGTTTTTCCGATTGACTTCGTTTCCATGTAGGTAACTCAAACAAGCCCTCTTCTAGTTCTTGTTCACATTCTTTAATGTGTAACAAAAACTCAGCTTGGACATTTTCTGGTAACGCATGGAATTGTTCGTCCTCGACCGGTTTATTATCCACAATAGGTAAGAATGCAACTTTCCCATCATCTTCAAACAAGGCAATATCATATTCTCGGGCACTGTGTTCAACCGATTCTAACGCCCCCTCATATAACGCTTCGTATTCTTTTTTTAAGGCAAGTGCTTTACGCTGATAGCCAGGGTTATCAAATGCAGCTGGAAATGTATCTAGCAGGTTGTTGACCAAGTCCTGCATATCTTTTTCAAACTTACGTGACGAGCCCGCTGGAAATTCTATCGCGACGGGTGAGCGTTCATCTGACATATTATTAACATATACCCAATCACTGGGTATAGAAGCACTTTTTACATCATGTTCAATGTAGCTTTTCACAAGTGTAGTGCGGCCTGAAGCATGCTCTCCCATCACAAATATATTATAACCTGGCAGATCTATTCCTAAGCCAAATTCTAGTGCTCGCTTGGCTCTTTTTTGGCCAATAAACACTTTTTCATTTCCTGGCTGGCATTTAATATCAGACATGATTTTGTCTATATCATAAGCGCTCAAATCAGCACGACATTGAGTAGATTCCAAACGGGTTCGGGCCATCAAATCAAGCACAGATGAATGGGCTGAAAATAACAATTGACTCATAAGGAGAAGTTTACCTAATACATATTTTGTTTTATTAATGCTAAGTCTACACAGTATACAGCTAATAGTCGCATAAAAATTCCTTATCGAGCATAGCCTTACGTTCATAGCTAAGGTATTCTATAGGGCTAAAAGATTGAACCTTATTACTCGGGATCCTAAACAACATGTCGCAACAACCTTACTCCCCCCAGAGCCTTGAAGCCAATGTTCAGCAATATTGGCAAGATAATGCGTGTTTTGCCGCACAACCAGACGATAGCAGAGAGAAGTTTTATTGTTTATCTATGTTCCCATATCCCAGTGGCAAACTACACATGGGCCACGTACGTAACTATACCATTGGGGATGTAATCAGTCGTCATCAGCGCATGTTAGGTAAAAATGTATTACAGCCTATGGGGTGGGATGCTTTCGGCTTACCAGCGGAGAATGCCGCAATAAATAACAACACTGCGCCGGCAAAATGGACCTATTCAAATATTGAATACATGAAAGGCCAATTGAACTCATTGGGTTTTGGTTACGATTGGGAACGTGAGTTTGCTACATGCCAGCCGGATTATTATCGTTGGGAACAATGGTTCTTCACGCGTTTGTATGACAAAGGTTTAGTTTATAAAAAACTTTCTACCGTGAACTGGGACCCGATTGACCAAACGGTACTCGCTAATGAACAGGTTATTGATGGTCGAGGATGGCGTTCAGGTGCGATAGTAGAACAAAAAGAAATACCACAATGGTTCATCAAAATTACTGACTACGCCCAAAAATTATTGGATGATTTAGACCAGCTTAACCAATGGCCAGAGCAGGTGAAAACCATGCAGAAGAACTGGATAGGTCGCTCGGAAGGCGTGGAAATTACGTTTGATTTACCCCACACTATTGCCGGTTTAGATGCACTTGACGTGTACACAACTCGCCCGGATACCTTATACGGCGTTAGTTATGTTGCCGTCGCTGCACAGCATCCTCTTGCATTAGCCGCTGCTGAACAAAACTCAGCATTAAATACGTTTATCGACGAATGTAAAAATGCAAAAGTAGCTGAGGCTGATATGGCCACAATGGAGAAAAAAGGAGTTGATACGGGCTTTACTGCTATCCACCCTCTCACTGGTGAGACGGTTCCTATTTGGATCGCTAACTTCGTTCTTATGGGCTATGGGTCAGGCGCTGTAATGGCGGTACCGGGTCATGATCAACGAGATTATGATTTTGCTAAAGCCTATAATTTGCCAATCAAACAAGTTGTTGCGGGTGAAAGCTGTGATTTAAGCCAAAGCGCCTACACTGAAAAAGGCACATTGATAAACTCGGGTGAGTTTGACGGTTTAGATTTCCAGGCAGGTTTTGACGCCATTGCTCAAAAACTTAATGAGATAGGTAAAGGGACTAAGACAGTGAACTACCGCCTACGTGATTGGGGAGTATCTCGTCAACGTTATTGGGGGGCACCCATCCCGATGTTAAATCTCGAAAATGGCGAATCGGCTCCCGTCCCAGAAGATCAGTTACCTGTCGAATTACCTGAAGATGTGGTAATGAACGGGGTCACATCTCCTATTAAAGCCGATCCTGAGTGGGCAAAAACGACATTTGAAGGTCAAAATGCCCTTCGAGAAACGGATACCTTCGATACTTTCATGGAATCGTCTTGGTATTACGCGCGTTACACCTCACAAACCAATAACGCTATGCTCGATCCAAGTGAAGCAAACTATTGGTTACCCGTTGACCAGTATGTCGGTGGGATTGAACATGCGATTTTGCATTTACTTTACTCCCGTTTCTTCCATAAATTATTACGTGATGAAGGCTTAGTTGATTCTGATGAACCATATAAGCGCTTATTATGCCAAGGTATGGTACTAGCAGATTCATTTTATCGTGAAGATGCATCGGGGAAGAAGACATGGTATTCCCCTGCTGATGTGACAATCACCAAAGATGATAAAGGACGCATTGTTGCTGCGATTTTAGATGCAGATGGTGAGCCGGTCATTCATGGTGGCATGACGAAGATGTCAAAATCTAAAAACAACGGTATCGACCCACAACAAGTCATCGATTTGTATGGCGCAGATACGGTTCGATTATTTACTATGTTTGCTGCACCTCCAGAGCAAACGTTAGAGTGGGTAGATTCAGGCGTTGAAGGCGCTAATCGTTTCCTAAAACGTGTTTGGAAATTGGTCAATGAACATATTGCGTTGGGAGCAACTGAGGCCCTTACGCCTGAGACGTTAACCAAGTCACAACAAGATTTACGTCGACTCGTACATCAAACGATCGCAAAAGTCAGTGATGATATTGAACGTCGTCAAACCTTTAATACCGCTATTGCTGCCATCATGGAATTATGTAATCACTTACAAAAAGCACCGAGTGATAATGCACAAGACAGAGCCATTCTCCAAGAAGGGGTTGAAGCAGTCGTATTAATGCTAACACCCATTACACCGCATATTTGTCATGAACTTTGGACCGCGCTGGGACACACTGATGTACATCTAGCTCAGTGGCCAATAGCAGATGCCGATGCTATGGTAGAAGCAGAGAAACTTATCATTGTTCAGGTTAATGGTAAGTTGAGAGCGAAAATCACAGTTGCTGCGGATGCCGATAAAGATACAGTTGAAGCATTAGGGTTAGCTGAAACGAATGTCCAAAGTTTTGTCGATGGCAAAACGATTCGTAAAGTGATTTATGTGCCAGGTAAATTACTGAATATTGTGGCAAATTAAGGACTACATTATGCGGAACACTCGTATTGTCTTACTCATTTGTATAATGGCGTTGCTCAGTGCGTGTGGTTTTACTCTGCGTGGTCAACAGATCCCGCAGAGTTTACTCTCTCATTTAACATTAGAATCTACTCCTCAGTATTCTGATTTACATCAGACCATGCAGCAACTACTAGAGAAACAAGGGATGGCTGATTCTCTTAATGGCCAAATCCAAAACACAATGGTGTTGCAACCTGAAAACATCGAACGTAGATTACTTTCGGTATTCTCTACTGGCCAAGTGGCTGAGTATGAATTGATTTACAATGTTCGCTATGCGCTTAGCTTAGGTGATAATCCACCGGTATCCTATCAGTTTGTTCTAACCCGAGAATACCAAGATGATCCGCGGCAAGTGTTAGCGAAAACTCGAGAGTTAAATTTAGTGCTAAGCGAATTAAGACAAGAGGCCGCTCGTACTATATATCAGCGACTACCTGCCAATATCACACAGCAGTTAGGTCTATAACCATGCAATTGCGCCAACATCAACTTGCCTCACAATGCCAACAAGGTTTAGTCCCTTTTATTCTTATTTTTGGTGATGAACCTCAACAAACTATTGAAGCATTAGATACCGTTAGAAATACAGCTAAACAAAACGGTTTTGAAGAACGCCAAAGTTTGACCGTTGATGGTGATTTTGAATGGTCAACCCTCATTGACGCAACCCAAACCATGTCACTGTTTAGCGATAAACAGTTAATTGAATTACATCTACCCACCGGTAAACCAGGCAAAGAAGGCAGTAAAACATTATTAGACATAGTAGCGAATGCGTCACCCGATGTATTGCTTGTCATTCACGGCCCACGCATTGGTAAAGATGTACAAAACACTAAATGGTTTAAAACGCTGTCACAAGCAGGTTGGTTTATTCCTTGTTATGCCTTAGAAGGTCGTGATTTAGAGCAATGGATCTCTCAATTACTTACCGCTATCCCCATTCATACTACCCCCGACTGTGTCACGTTTATTGCTGATGCATGTGAAGGAAATATGCTAGCGGCTAAACAAGAAATCGATAAACTGGGTTTACTATATGCTGGTCAGACACTAGATATTACTCAAACTAAGGCTGCTGTGGTTGAACAATCACGTTTTACAGTGTATCAACTTATCGACACTATGCTCAGTGGTGATGCACAACGTCTAGTAAAACTCTTATACCGTTTAGAGAGTGAAGGATTGGAGCCGAATATTGTCATTTGGGCGTTAATTAAAGAATGGGAGACCTTGTATCAAATTGATCAGCTCCAGCGAACCGGTCAACGCATTAATTGGTCTGCTTTACGAGTGTGGGGTAACAAACAAGGACTCTATACCAAATTGGTGAATGAATTGACCCCGCAACGTTTTAATGACATTCGTGATGCGCTAAAAGAAGCGGATTTTCAATTTAAAAACACGACACCCGTTAGACCTTTTGTGATTTTGTGTCACTTATGTTTGTTGTTTACTCCATATGCCGTATCAGGATTTCCATTAGCGTATGAATAAAACGCCAATTTATTTATTTGGAGGGAGCTTCAACCCACCACATCAAGGTCATATTAATTTATTACTCGATCTGCAATCTCAATATCAAATTGATACTATAACCCTGTTACCTAACGCAATATCTCCCTTGAAGGTTGATACTCCTCCCGTTGCAAATCATCATCGTCTTAACATGCTTGAATTATGTATCTCAGAGCATCCTAACTTATGCATCGACGATTATGAATTACATCAAACTCAACCAAGTTATACGGTGAATACACTGACCCATTTTGCTCGTCATTATCAGGTGTTTTTTATTATTGGTTATGATAGTTACATTACTTTACCCAAATGGTATCAACTTGATAGCATTTTGAGTTTATGTCACTTGATTGTCTTACCGCGCACGATATCGAAACAAATTCCTCATCAATTGCCTCAACATATTGTGCAAAATACCACCACTCAAAAAAATGGGCCAATTACTTATCAAACTGGACGAATTACTCATGTAGACTTACCTAAAGTGAACATTTCTTCGACCCAGTGTCGCAAAGATTTACAAAATCATAGCAGAGAAAGTCAATTAATTATTCCAAGCGTGTTAAACTATATAAGAGAACATAATTTATATGAAGATTGAGGCAAAATTGGACCACGATAGTTTAAAAAAATTCGTCATTGATAAAATTGAAGACATGAAAGGCCGCGATATCATCGATATTAACGTCGAAGGTAAATCAACAGTCACTGATACCATGTTAGTGTGTTCGGGTAATTCGAAGCGCCATGTTCGTTCTATCGCCGAGAATGTTGTCATTGAAATGAAACGAGCTGGATTGCCGCCATTGAGTATAGAAGGTCAAGAAACCGGTGAATGGGTATTAGTTGATCTAGGTGAGGTTGTCGTGCATGTGATGCAAGATGAAACTCGTGATTTTTATCAATTAGAAAAACTCTGGTCTTAATCAAATCTTATGCGCATCCAAATTATCGCCGTGGGCACCAAAATGCCAGAATGGGTGGAAACAGGTTGCGCACACTTCTTAAAACGCTTTCCTAGCGATATGCCCGTTAAATTTGTGCAAATACCAGCAGGTAAAAGAGGTAAGAACGCTGATGTTGCACGAATTCTTGAAAAAGAAGGTGAACTTACCTTACAAGCGATTGGTAAACATGACAAAGTCGTCACTTTAGAAGTCTTGGGTAAACCATGGGATTCCCCAACTCTAGCTAAGCAAATAGATCACTGGAAAATGGATGGGCGTGATATCAGCTTACTCATTGGCGGACCTGAAGGATTAGCGCCAGCTTGTCTTGCTAAAGCAGAACAACGCTGGTCACTTTCACCATTGACACTCCCCCACCCATTAGTCAGAATAATTGTGGTTGAAAGCTTATATCGAGCGTGGTCAATCACTCAAAACCATCCTTATCACCGCGAATAATTGAGCAGTACTGCATGGCTAAACAGCGTCAAACCATTCGAGATTTCAGTGCAGAGTCTAACTTGTTTTTGCGCCGTTGTTTGTTTGCCGTCTTTTTTTGTTTATTACTGATATTCGTTATATTAAGTAATCTTTTCTCATTACAAATCGACCAATTTGAAGATTATAAAATACGCGCAGATGGTAACCGGATTAAAGTCGTCCCTGTGGCCCCTAATAGAGGCATTATATATGATCGAAACGGTACCATTATTGCCGAAAACAAACCTGTTTTTAACCTTGAGATTAGTATTGAAGAAGTCCCTAATTTAGACACTACCTTAGCAGCACTTAAAAAACTGTTACAGCTCTCCGATACTGACATTGCTCGTTTTGAGCGAAATAGGAAAAGACAGCGACGATTCCAACCCGTCACATTGAAAAGTAATATGAGTGAGGAGAGGGTCGCTATATTCTCCGCGCATCAACATCTCTTCGACGGTGTCTCTGTTGAAGCTAGTTTATCTCGCTTTTATCCTTATGGGAGCGCCCTGACTCATGTTTTAGGGTATGTCTCAAAAATTAATGAACGGGATTTAAATTTAATCGCTAGCTGGGGGGCCCAATCTAATTATGCAGCAACTAAAAATATCGGCAAACAAGGCATTGAACGTTATTATGAAGAACGACTTCACGGTAAAGTTGGCTATGCTAAGTTAGAAGTGGATAGTAAAGGTCGTACCTTGCGAGTATTGGAAGAAAATGCTCCCATCGCAGGGGAAGATTTGGTGTTGAATATCGATATTGAGTTACAGCTTTATGTCCAATCACAGCTGTTAGAACGTCGCGGTTCAGTCGTCGTTTCAGATCCTAGAGATGGTGGTGTATTAGCCATGTATTCAAATCCTTCATACGATCCTAATTTATTTGTCAATGGTATCTCTCAGAAGGATTATTCAACCCTCATTCAAAACCCGGATCGTCCTTTACTTAATCGTGCTGTACAAGGTCAATACCCACCCGCTTCACTTATCAAGCCACACCTGGCTCTATTAGGATTAGAGTACCAAGTGGTTACTGCCAAAACAAAAATACAAGATAAAGGCTTTTATCAACTTAAAGACGTTGAACATATCTGGCGGGATTGGCTAAGAAGAGGTCACGGGATCGTCGATATTAAACGCTCTATAGAAGTTTCTTGTGATACATTTTTCTATGAGATGGCGTATAAACTAGGGATTGATAATATTTATGAATATATGAGTCAATTTGGCTTCGGTGAATATACCAACATTGATCTATTAGAAGAATCTGATGGCAATATGCCTAGTCGAGGCTGGAAACGCGCTAAATTTAATCAACCTTGGTATATTGGGGATACTATTTCAGTCGGTATCGGACAAGGCTATTGGACAGCTACACCGGTGCAATTATTAGATTCCATCAACACTATTATTAATGATGGACAACGATTTAGACCTCAATTACTTCGCGCCATTAAACAAGATAATATCGACATACCAGAAACATTAAACGAAGCCACTCCAGTACAGGTTTTATCACCTGAAAACTGGGCATTAGTTAAACAGGCTATGCAAGATACCGTTAGACTCCCTCACGGCACAGCACATAAAGCATTTCGTAATGCGACCTACTCTTCTTCGGGGAAAACGGGTACTGCCCAATTGTTTTCGGTTGGGCAAGATGAAAACGTAGATGATCTGATTATCGCCGATTATCTAAAAGATAATGCTATGTACCTCGGTTATGCGCCTTCTGACGCTCCACAAATTAGTGTGATTGTTGCATTAGAAAATGCTGGTGGCGGTGGTTCAAATGCGGCACCTATTTCACGCAGTGTGATGGATTATTGGTTAGGAGAAAAGTATGCCCGTCAGTAAAACAGGAATTCAGCAACGGGACAGATTCTTAACCAAGATCCATATTGACGGTTGGTTACTCGCTGGTCTTCTATTATTAATGGCGATTGGTTTGATGACGATATATTCTGCCAGTGGACAAGATATGGCATTAATTAAACGCCAACTCATCCGATTGGGTATCGGTTTAGTTGCTATGTTTTTGCTCGCACAAATACCGGTCTTGTTTTATCGGAATATCTCGCCTTTCGTCTATGGTATTGGGATCCTATTACTTATAGCAGTTCTGGCAATTGGTGTCACCGGTAAAGGTGCTCAACGTTGGTTAGATTTAGGCGCTTTTCGTTTCCAACCATCAGAAATATTGAAACTCTTTGTGCCGATGACTGTTGCTTGGTATATCAGTCGTGTTGGCATGCCACCGAGTTTAAAGACATTATTAACGGCATTATTATTAGTGGTCGTACCGACAATCTTAATAGCTAAACAACCTGATTTAGGGACTTCTTTGTTAATTGCCAGTTCAGGTATATTTGCACTATTTTTAGCAGGAATGAGCTGGCGGATTATATCTGTATTTACCTTATTAATAGGTAGTTTCACCCCTATCATGTGGCTATTTTTGATGAAGGCTTACCAAAAGCAACGCGTCATCACCTTTTTGAACCCTGAAAGCGATCCGTTAGGTGCTGGGTATCATATTATTCAGTCTAAAATTGCAATTGGTTCCGGCGGATGGACTGGAAAAGGTTGGCTCCAAGGCTCACAATCGCAATTAGAGTTTTTACCTGAACGCCATACTGACTTTATCTTTGCAGTATTTAGTGAGGAATTTGGCTTTTTAGGCGTGATTGGTCTGTTATTAGTGTATGGTTTTATTGTGGGTAGAGGCTTGGTGATTGCATCTCGAAGTCAGTTTTTATTCAGTAAATTATTAGCCGGTAGCATTACTCTCACCTTTTTTGTCTATGTTTTCGTTAATATTGGTATGGTATCTGGTTTGCTTCCAGTAGTAGGTGTGCCCCTACCATTAGTGAGTTATGGCGGCACATCTATGGTGACATTAATGTCTGGTTTTGGTTTATTAATGGCGATTGCCACACAAAATAGAGTTATGCCTCGATGAAAGCTTATCAGTCATTATGCTTGTTCATTACCTGTGTATTGGTTATGAGCTGTGCTTCAAGTTCCTCAAATCGATACAGCATGAAGGTTGATTCTGCACCGATAATATTAATCCCTGACCATGAACCCAGTATCATTATTCCTAAGCATGAGCCTTACCGTTTAGCCAACATGCGCCCATATACTATTAATGGCACTGACTATCAGCCGGTTTTATCGGGTAAAGGGTTCGTTCAAACGGGTATCGCTTCTTGGTATGGTCAAAAATTTCATGGTCACTTAACCTCTAATGGTGAAGTCTTTGATATGTATGAATTTACCGCGGCTCATACCACCTTACCTTTACCCTCCTATGTGCGAGTAACTAATACTGACAATGGCAAACAATTAATTGTTAGGGTAAATGATCGTGGCCCCTTTCACTCAAATCGCATTATCGATTTATCCTTTGCTGCGGCGAAAGAACTGGATTACTTAACTACTGGCACTGCACCTGTTAAGATTGAAGTGATTCATGTTGATGAAAACAATATGGTGACTATCGCGAATAATCCTGCTATTCCATTATCCCAATTTCTAGATCCCAGCCCGATTAATATCAAACCAGCACTTCCAGCACCAACAGTCACTCCGCAAATATTTATTCAAATTGCTGCATTTAGTGACCAAACTAAAGCTCAGTCTTTGGCACAAGCTGCCAATATCATGTACCAACACCCTACCACTGTGAGTAAGACTCAAGCTATATATAGAACATTAATTGGTCCCATCAAAAATCGTACCCTAGCTGATGCATTAATTCTCGATGTCAAAGGAAGTGGATATAATGAAGCATTTATTTACATCCGTAGTTAAACCTTAGTTACCCCCGTAGCTACACCTGTAGCTAGTCATCTTTTGCACTAATACCTGCAAAGACATATTAGTAAGAATATTTGAAACTTTTTAGCACTGGCATAGTCATACACGCAGTTAAAATGGTATTATAATTCACAATAATTATTATTAAGCTCTAGGTGTTGTATGCAAAAACTGCTTATCGTGTGGTCCTTTATTTGTTTTTCCTTTGTTGCGCAAGCTGTCGTAATTATTCCCCCTGCTCCAAGTGTCGCAGCGAAAGGATATATTCTGCTTGACGCCAATACCGGGGATGTTATTGCCGAACAAAATGCAGATATGCAACTTGCACCCGCATCACTTACCAAAATCATGACGATGTATGTTATTGGCCAAGAACTTCAAGCAGGAAATATTGCACTGACTGACGAGGTGATTATCTCGGAAAATGCTTGGGCAAAGAACTTCCCTGATTCATCTAAAATGTTCATTGAAGTGGGCACTAGAGTCAGTGTGTCAGATTTGATGCATGGTATTGTCGTTCAGTCAGGTAATGATGCGTGTGTCGCAATGGCTGAACACATTGCAGGATCTGAAGAAGCATTTGCATCAATGATGAACGCTCATGCTGCTAAATTAGGTATGACGGCAACTAACTTCGTCAACGCACATGGCTTACATGATAGTCAACACTTCACTTCACCTCGTGATATGGCAGTGTTATCTCGTGCTTTGATTAAAGATAATCCAGAAGAATACGAGCTATACAGCAAAAAAGAATTCACCTATAACAATATCCGCCAATATAACCGTAATAGCCTATTATGGGATAAAGCATTGAGTGTCGATGGCATTAAAACGGGCCATACTTCAGACGCTGGTTATAGCTTAATCACTTCTGCCACTCAAGGTGACATGCGACTAGTATCAGTCGTGATGGGTACAGATTCAGAGCGAGCACGAAAAGTTGAAAATAAAAAATTATTACGCTATGGCTTTAGGTTCTTCGAATCTATATCTCCGTACCAAGCAGGACATAGTTTTGTTGCCCATCGTATCTATATGGGAGATCGTAAGACAATTGATTTAGGGATCACACAAGATGTCTCTTTGACGATCCCCAGAGGGCAAGCTAAAAACCTCAAAGCAAACTACATTATTGACCGTCACTTAGAAGCACCACTCAAAAAAGGCGAAGTCGTCGGTGTACTCAGTTTAGAAATAGATAATGAGACGATTGCTGACTATCCATTAGTAGCATTACAAGATGTTAATGAAGGCGGCATGTTTGATAAAGCACTTGATTACTTTCGTTTACAGTTTAGTGATGAAAGCTCGAATTAAACATCACATAATCTAGCAAAAAAACGGTCTGAGTGTATAATCAGGCCGTTTTTTATTGGTATTACTTTTATCTACAGGTGGTTTGATGGATACGCATTTTGATGAATTATTAGAGTTTCCTTGTTTTCAAACATTTAAAGTTTTAGGTGTGGCAGACGATCAACTTCCAAACGATGTGATTGCGTGTTTACAAATTCATGCACCTGGTGACTATTCACCGTCAGTCAAGCCGAGTAGTAAAGGCAATTATCATGCCCTTTCAATCAGTGTAAAAGTGACGTCAAAAACTCATATGGAAACCATTTATACTGAATTATCAGCCTTAGAACTTGTGCGTGTTGTGATCTAATGACTGTGATAGTTCGACAACTTCATCAGCAAGCATATGAACCCATTTGGGAAGCAATGCATCAATTCACCGATGCGCGTGATGCAGATACAACGGATGAAATTTGGTTGGTCGAACACTTCCCTGTTTATACTCAAGGTCAAGCAGGTAAGCCTGAACACTTACTTAACCCTAATGATATTCCAGTAGTTAAAGTTGACCGAGGGGGTCAAATTACCTATCACGGCCCTGGTCAACAAATGATGTATGTATTATTGAACATCAAGCGTTTGAAGTTAGGAGTACGCCAATTAGTCACTGCACTAGAAGAGTGTATTGTAGCGCACCTTGCTGGCAGTGGTATTCAAGCATATCCAAAAAAAGACGCCCCAGGTGTTTATGTCAATGAGCAAAAAATATGTTCCATCGGATTACGCATTCGTAAAGGTTGTTCATTTCATGGATTAGCATTAAATGTTAATATGGATTTATCACCTTTTAGCCATATCAATCCATGTGGTTATGCAGGGCTAGAAATGACAGATAGTGCTCGACTTGGTGGCATTGCCGATTTAGCCATCGCGAGTAAAGATATTGTCACCCATTTTTGCACCTTAATTGGTGTTCAACAAATAGAGTTTAAAGAAGGTTTTGATGAGTAGTTCACGTCCAGAAGCAGGAGTCAAACTCCGCGATGATGAGAAAGTTAAACACATTCCAGTCACCATTATTCCAACTGAAAAGGAAGCAATGTTGCGTAAACCTGAGTGGATTAAAATTAAACTCCCGCGCACGACTGAAAAAGTAGAAAAAATTAAACAAACGCTTCGTGAGAATAATTTGCATTCAGTGTGTGAAGAAGCAAGTTGCCCTAACCTATCTGAGTGTTTTAACCACGGCACTGCAACATTCATGATCTTAGGTGATATTTGTACACGTCGTTGCCCATTTTGTGATGTGGCTCATGGTAAACCGCTACCTCCAAGTGCAGAAGAGCCGCATAAATTAGCGACTACAATTGCTAAGATGGACTTAAAATATGTGGTCATTACTTCAGTTGACCGTGATGATCTTCGTGATGGTGGTGCACAGCATTTTGTAGATTGCATTAATGCAATTCGTGAACATAGCCCCAATACGAAAATTGAAGTGTTAGTCCCAGATTTCCGAGGGCGCATGGATCGCGCTTTAGAGATCTTAGCGACTGGCTTACCTGATGTTTTCAATCATAATCTAGAAACTATCCCACGTCTTTATCGTGAGTGTCGTCCTGGAGCAAACTATCAATGGTCATTGGATTTATTGAAAAAGTTCAAAGCTGCTCACCCTCATATTCCTACTAAATCGGGTCTCATGATGGGGATGGGAGAAGAAGTGGATGAAATCAAGGTTGTATTAGAAGACTTGCGTGCCCACGATGTGAACATGTTAACACTCGGTCAATACCTTCAACCTTCTCGTCATCATTACCCAGTTAAGCGTTATGTCACACCTGATGAGTTTACGGCACTAGGTGAATATGCTGATGAAATTGGCTTTACCCACGCTGCTTGTGGACCTATGGTACGTTCAAGTTACCATGCTGATAAACAAGCTGCTGGTGAAGATGTCGTTAGTCATTTTACACCTACTAAAAAGTAACGTAAGCGTTTTAATGTTGAACTAAAAAAGTCCGAATATTATCGGACTTTTTTTTATGCTTATCATTCATTACTCTTTTGGTTTGATTAAATGAAATTGTGTCTGACGACCATTAAAATACGTGACCTTGTTTCCATCAAAAATCGCATTTTCCTCCAGCATAATACGTATCTCTTTGCCCCAAGGCTCAATGAATTTTGCTGCATTTAATTCAATCGAATACGCCGTATTTGCATGTAGCGGATAATCGCCTTGGACCGGCACGCCGCCCTGAGAATCCCACATACCTAATGTTGTTCCTGCAGCATGCCCATGATAACCCAATGGGTGCGTGTATATAGCCGGTTTTATCCCTTCTGCTATTGCTTGTTCACGAGCTGCTTTTAAAATGGTATTGCCAGTTACCCCAACTGCAAACTTATCGGTAAAAATATCCTGTAATCGATTAGCATCCGCTAACGCCGCCTTCAAGTATTCAGGTGCATCAGTTTCACCTTTTTTGAGTACATAGGCATGCTGTTGTTGATCGGTATGTAAGCGTAAATACGTGATGCCGAAATCCAAATGAATCAAGTCACCCGGTAAAATAATATTATTAGGCTTATTTTTGCTAAATGCTTCGATATGATTAAATGTCTCTTTTGATGCTCGCTGAATCGAAACACTCGGATGAAACCAATTACTTAATCCTACGGATGTAGACTTATCTCGAAGCCACCACACTAAGTCATCGGTTGTTGTCTCCCCAGGGGTAATAACACGATGAGTATATAACTCTTTAATAATACGATGTCCCATCGCAACTATTTCAGGATATATAGCTAATTCCATTGCTGTACGTGTTTCTAACCATGCTAATGCAAGAGGTTCACTTGATACGATCTTTTCTTTTAACGAGTTAGGAAGTACCGAGAAGAACTCATCATATTCAGTGGCTGTCATGCCATCAGCTAATGCAAAGTGAGTAGATTGATTTATCGCAATATTACGCGGTTGTTTTTGTTGAATTAATTCTATTAAACGTTGCCATTGTGACGGCTGAGATTCTTTATCCCATGTTTTTTCAAATAACGAATCGACTTGATACCGTGCCACAGCATAACGCTCAACAGGCTGGCCTTCACCTGGATTGACTAATACCAAAATAGTTCGGCGGCGAGCAGATAACCAGGTTGCAGGTAACATCGTTTTCAGTACTGGATCTTCATTATATTCACGCGAGATTAGAATCCACATATCAATTCCTTCACGTGTCATTAACTTTGGTAATGTATGAGTGAGTTTATCCTCTAGCATCGCATTAATTTGCTGGGCACGTTCTTTCATCGGCAAAATATCGGCGGTGGTTAATGAGGTTAACGAGGATAAATCAATACTTTGAGAAAAATTAGTTTGCGCATTAACCGATGAAATTACACTACTGTATGTAATAAATAACGAGCCTAATAAACCAATCATTTTCATTACAAACTACCTCAATTTAATATTTATCAAAGGATACAACTTTTAATTTGCCCTACAAACGCGTGATATACAACCAATATTTGTTATCATTACCACATCATTCGTATCAATCTCAATAAGCTAACCCAATGACTGAGCAAACTACTAAATTAAAACCTTGTGATACAAACCAACGCAAGCATATCTATGTAGCTTATACCGGCGGCACTATTGGGATGCAGCCATCACAGCAAGGTTATATTCCGGTTGCTGGTTTCTTAACTAACACCTTAAATGGTATGCCTGAGTTCCACCGTCCTGAAATGCCAGCTTTCACCGTACACGAATATGATACGTTATTAGATTCATCAGATATGCAACCGAGTGATTGGGAAATGATTGCCCAAGATATTAAATCACACTACGACCAATATGATGGGTTTATTATTTTACATGGTACCGATACGATGGCTTATACAGCGTCCGCACTGTCCTTTATGTTTGAGGGTCTCACCAAACCGATTATCGTCACAGGTTCACAAATCCCGTTGGCTCAATTGCGTTCAGACGGTCAAGAAAATTTATTAAATGCGTTATTTCTTGCTGCAAATTACCCTGTACCTGAAGTCACTTTATTTTTTAATAATCAATTATTTCGAGGCAATCGCTCTCGAAAAGTCAATGCAGACGGTTTTAACGCCTTTGCCTCTCCTAACTATCCAGTACTGATTGAAGCGGGTATCAACATTAACGTCAATCAAGCAGCCTGCTCACGAGTCGCCGCCAAGCCAAGCCCGTTAATCTTACATCACATAGATGCGCAACCAATAGGTTTGGTGAGTTTGTATCCTGGGATCAGTGTGGACATTATTCATAATTTATTACTACAACCGGTAAAAGCACTTATTTTACTTAGCTATGGTGTAGGAAATGCCCCTCAAAATGAGGCAATGCTAACGGCTTTCGCAGAAGCCAAGGCCCGTCACATTATTATTCTTAATTGTACGCAATGTTTATCTGGAAAAGTAAACATGTCAGGGTATGCAAATGGACAAAGGTTGGCTGAAGTCGGGGTACTTTCAGGTCATGATATGACGGTAGAAGCGGCGTTGACGAAGTTACATTTTGTGCTGTCACAAACACATGATTATGAACAGCAGGTCGCGCTATTATCGCGCGATCTATGTGGTGAAATTAGTCTTTAAGTTTGACTTGAGCAATAGGTGTTTGGCCAGCTTGACGCAATTCGTTACGCAGCTCTGATTTGGATTTATGCACCATTTCGCCATTTTCACCAATGGTCATATGTTCATTTGAACGCTCTACTTTAGCCTGATATAACATGACCATTTGTAATGAATTTGCTTTTTGTTCTTCTGTCAGCTCAGCACCATTTGGCCACTTACCAGTCTCTACTGCTTGCTTTAAATTTTGGTATACTTCAGGTGTCATTGCATTGACAAGTTGTTCTACATTCATCTCTATACAGCCTCTGTATTAGCCCCAATTAGCCAAAAAATTTATTACGTTTCGTGAGTAAAATCCGCACGCGGTTGATCAAGTACCAAATAAACCCGAGGACACACACTAATATTGCGATGCTATGCTGCGTACTCCCTACTTCAGGAGTGCCCCAGTACATCATTCCAAATCCAGCTAAAAATAACAGGACTGCGATGAACGATTGAGTTTGTAATGACTGATGATGCTGGTACTTATCCATCTTTTGCTTACGTAATAACGCTTCAGCATCTTCGGCTTTTACCGCGAAACCACAGTGATTACATACGTCAGCTTTATCTGAAATCTTCTTCTTACAGGCAGGACAATCCGTCAGCATTATCTTGTTCCTTTCTTATTATAAACTCATAGTATAGAAATAGGTTGGAAAATAAAAAACCTAGTAAAGTATCCCTTACTAGGTTTGATAGTTTACACGATTTTAGCAATGGATTTAACTCTTAACTTTATTCCAATACTCGTTCATCGTATCTTTCATTTCTTTGCGTAACATCATGATGCCGAATAAATTAGGTAAGGTCATCACGACGATCGCGACTGCTGATAATGCCCAAACTAAGGTTGTATCAGAGAAAGCAGCCCAGAAGAACCCTGCAATATACACTACGCGATATGGCATAACCGATTTTGGTCCTAATAAATAGGTCATCGCACGATCCCCATAATAAGACCACGCAATGGCTGTCGAGAATGCAAATAATAGTAAGCCCACCGACACGATATATTGCCCAAAGTCACCAAAATAACCGCGAGTGAATGCGATGGTCGTTAATTTAGCCGAGTGAACTAGAGACTTGCCTGACACCACTAAATTATTTTTTTGTGGTACACCGTTGACGACTTCAAAACGACCAGTGAATAAATCTTCTTCAGACCCGACACCATATGAAACATCTTCAGCAATTGAACGTGCATTCATTAACGTAAAGTCTGCAGTGTTTTGTGCTTTACCAGCCACAATAGTGACCACACCGTTGTAATATTCTACGCTCGAACCATCAATATTATTAATCAACTTATATAAGTTTTCTACGTCTG
>Ga0233438_10001200_pt1 | contig 29118 bp, 26 predicted proteins | sample SI_123_September_FD_182720 | JGI IMG/M metagenome (GOLD analysis project Ga0233438, IMG submission 182720) | Seawater microbial communities from Saanich Inlet, British Columbia, Canada - SI_123_September2016_10_MG | ecosystem: Environmental > Aquatic > Marine > Inlet | place: Canada: British...
CGACATTAGTAATGCAGATGGAGAAACAGACATTGAAGCAACCTTTGATGTATCAATACAATAAATTGAATTAGTCATATTCAATTATTAAGTACAAAAGAAATACATATGATTTTTTAAAACAATTGTTATCTCTAAAGTGCTTTTAAAAAGAACCCTCAATTTTGATTTGGGGGTTCTTTTGTATTTTAGAATACAATTCATCCTAGGTGATTAAATTTAAACATTCAAAGTAGAACTAAATGATTTATTTACTAAATTTGAGATGAAGATTGATTTTAAAACTAAAAATAACACTCAAATAGTAACAAAAATGTGCATAGAAAAAGCGTATGATATATGGGCTGAACAATATGATACGAATAATAATCGAACTCGTGATTTAGATATAAAAGCTACAAAACAAACGTTATCCAAATATTCATTTAATTCAGTACTGGAGCTTGGTTGTGGAACAGGAAAAAATACTCAATGGTTACTGACCAAAGCTAGTTATGTTCTTGGGATAGATTTTTCAAAAGAAATGCTAAAAATCGCCGAAGAAAAAATTAACGATGAAAGATTTGAATATAAAAAAGCTGATATTAATAACGAATGGGGAATTAAAAATAAAAAATTTGATTTAATTACCTCTAGTCTTACTTTAGAGCATATTAGAAATTTAAATCACATCTTTACACAAGCACACACTCAATTGAAAGATAATGGGCTTTTTTTCTTATGTGAACTACATCCATTTAAACAATATACAGGAACAAAAGCACAATATGAAACTATTAATGGTACTGAAGAATTAGAAGTATACACACATCACACCTCAGAATATATTGAATGCGCAAAAAAAAATGGATTCAAACTAACTGAGATCAACGAATGGTTTGACGACGTAGCTAAGAAAGCTATTCCTCGACTCATATCTATAGTATTTAAAAAATCATAACGAATAAATTAAACCAATATGAAATTAGCATCTATTATTTTTGGCGTTATAGCTATCGCATTTATTGCAGTACAGGTTTTTGCTTTAAAAAGCCAAAAAAATATTGAAACGTATCCATATATTGTAGACAAAAAGTATAAACAATTCGAAATCCGTAGTTATAAAGCTACATTATTTAGCTCTGTTAAACTATCAAGTAGTAACTTTAAAAAAGCTTCAGGAGAAGGTTTTTCGATTTTAGCTGGGTATATATTTGGAAATAATAAAAATAATGAAAAAATAGCTATGACATCACCCGTAGCTATGACACTAGAAGACTCAATGACTATGTTGTTTATGGTTCCAAAGAAATTTGATATGCAAACTCTACCATTGCCTAATCAATCACAAATTGAGTTTACAAAAGAACCTGCAAAAAAAGTTGCAGCCATTGAGTTTGGCGGTTGGGCAAACGATAAAAAGATTAATAAATACAAGGAGTTGCTAATTAAAACCTTAAAAGATGAAGGAATTGATCACACTAACCGCTTTTACTTTTTAGGCTATAATGCTCCTTATGAAGTTTTTAATCGTAAAAATGAAATCATTGTAGAGGTACAAGCAGAAAATCAATAAAAAAATTATGTTATTACTTTCTAAAACTCCACATCAGGAATCGGACTACCATGTGGATCTATTTTTCTATTTTCTAGCATTTGCTGTACTTTTCTAAAAAAAGCTGGACTTTTTATATGTTCAATCTCCTCAGCTATATCGTGGACGTTTTTTGGATCAAAATTCATAACCTCAACTAAAAATGATTCAATCAAACGATGTTTTGCTACAATAGTACGAGCCAGTTCTCGACCATGAGAAGTGAATTCTATGGATTTGTATGGCGCAGAATTTAATAAATTCATTGCTACCAATTTTTTTATCATATTGGAGACAGATGACTTTGAAACACCCAAAACTTTAGAAAGAGTCGAAACAGATATTGATTGTCCCGACATTTCTAATCTAAATATTTCTTTTAGATAATGATCTTTTTCTTTAGTATTCTTCATTAAGTTTTGCAGTAGTGAACATTTTTTATTAGTTTTGCGGTAGTGAACATTTTAGCGCATTAGCACGACAAAACTACAAAAATGAGAATTAATAAATTATATTATTTATTGGCTGCTATTTTTATTACGAATATAATCTATTCACAAGTTATTTCTGGTGTGATTGTTGACAATGAAGAAAACTTAATTTATGGTTGTACGATTTACAATAGCACTAATCTTAAAAGTGTATTAACAAATGAAAATGGTGTGTTTTCAATACAAGCTGAGTTAGGAGAAAATAAGCTATATGTTTCATACGAAGGATGTTCCTCAAAAAAAATTAACGTGATTTATCAGGGCAAGTTGATTGATTTAAAAAAAATTATTCTACAAAATAACAGCTTAGATGAAGTAGTTGTTTCTGGAACACTAAAAAAGGTTTCAAAATTAAAAAGTGCAGTCCCGGTTGAACTTTACACTTCAGATTTTTTCAGAGCTACTCCAAAATCTAGTTTCTTTGAAGCTATTCAGGGTGTTAATGGAATCCGTCCCCAGTTAAATTGTAATGTTTGCAACACAGGAGATATACACATAAATGGACAAGAAGGATCCAATACGATGGTGTTAATAGACGGTCTCCCACTGGTAAGTGGTTTATCTACAGTATATGGTCTTTCAGGGATCCCACAATCAATTATCGAAAAAGTTGAGGTTGTAAAGGGACCTGCTTCAACTTTATATGGGTCAGAGGCAATAGGGGGAGTAATCAATCTAATTACAAGGCAGCCAGAAAATACTGAAAAATTCAGTTTAGATGTATTCACTACTTCGTGGGGTGAAATCAATCTTGACGTTGGAAGTAAATATAAATTTGGAAATACTAAAGGGCTAATAGGCATAAATTACTTTAACTATTCTAACCCAATCGACAACAACGGAGACGGATTTACAGATCTTACACTACAAAACAGAATGTCAATATTTAATAAAATTAAAACAAGTAAAAATAGTATTGGGTTTCGTTATTTTTACGAAGATAGATGGGGTGGGGAAATGAACTGGAATTCAACTTTTAGAGGAGGTAATCAAGTATATGGAGAAAGTATTTACACAAGTAGAGTAGAAATATTTGGGAAATATGAAATTAATAATAATTTATTTTTACAATACAGTCTAAATAATCACGATCAAAACTCCGTGTATGGAGATACGACATACGACGCTTTACAAACCGTAGGTTTTTTACAAGGAGTTTATTCAAAAAAAAATAAAGGTCATGACTTATTGTTGGGCGCAACATATAGATACACAATTTATGACGATAACACACCTGCCACAGTTAAAGAAGATAGAATAGCTCTTCCAGGGTTGTTTGTACAAGATCAATGGATTATTAGTGAATCAAATACTTTACTTTCTGGAATTAGATATGACAAGAACTCTATTTACGGAGATATTTTAACCCCAAGATTAAACTACAAGTTATCAAGTAAAGATAATAGCTCAATTTTACGTATCGGTTTTGGAACTGGATACAGAGTGGTAAATGTATTTACAGAAGACCATGCAGCACTTACTGGTGCCAGAGATGTAATTTTTACAGAGAAAATTCTTCCTGAAAAATCATGGAATACAACTATCAACTGGAGTAAAAAACTATTCAGTAAATTTGGAGCTATTTTTGATTTAGATTTTAGTGTTTTTAATACTGAATTTTCAAATAGAATTCTCCCAGATTATGAATCTAACCCTAACCAAATCATATACAGTAATCTTGACGGAAAATCTGTTACAAAAGGGGCTTCTATTAATTTAAACAGCTCATATGCAAATGGGCTAAAAATAAATATTGGAGCTACTCTTATTGACTCAAAAATTATTAATGGTGATAAAATTGAATATCCACTTTTAACCGAAAAGTTTTCAGGAAATTACCAAATCAGCTATTTATTATATAATCCAAAAATTAAAATTGACCTTTCAGGAACAGTCATTGGCCCAATGAAATTGCCTCTTCTTGGCGAGCTAGACACCAGGAACTCAAACAGCCCTATAATTAATATCGTCAACGTACAAACTACCTATACTTTTAATAACATTGAAGTTTATGCAGGAATAAAAAATATTTTAAATTTCAAGCCACCATCAAATAGCATAGCACGGGCTTTTGACCCATTTGACTCAGAAGTAGAATTTGATTCAGATGGACAAGTGTTAGCTACGGTTAACAATCCTAATGCTCTTTCATTTGACCCAAGCTATGTATATTACTCTAACCAAGGAATTAACGGGTTTTTAGGAATTAGATACAATATCAAATAGATAAATTTAAAAACATAACATGTTGAACGCTGATCAAATTGTATTTAATTATTCTGTATTTGTATCAATTTGTGTTTTAGTTTGGGCGATTGTATTAAACAAAAAATTTAATGATGTCCCATAAAAACAACTGTAAGAATATCATTGATAATAAACATTTAAATGTTTATTAATTTTTTATAATTTTTCTTACAAATAATTCACTAGCTGTTTGAATTTTTATCACGTACACTCCACTTTCAAATGAAGATAAGTCTAATTCAACACTACCATGGTTAATATTGTATTTTCTATACAGTTTCCCATTAATTCCATAAATATTTATATGGTTTATGTTACCAAAGCTGATTTTAACTCTTAATATATCTGAAACGGGGTTTGGATAAAGATTAATATGTGAGGTACTTATATTGCTACTAATTGATAAATTATCGGCTGTGTCTGTACGGGCTATCCAACTACTGGCCAAGCTATTGTCTAGACTTAAACTAACAAGTTTAAGAAAAGACCCTTCCCCGTCAGCGTCTTCTGGCCAAGGAAGTACGTCATTGTAAATTACCTGATCAATTATATTTCCATATGCATCTCGTAAAATCAGATCTTCACCATCGTTTGAAAGACTTCTTGAGAACTCACCAAATGGTTCAAATCCGTACCGCTGAACAAAAGAATCACTATCATTTGCTAAAAAAAGTACAGATCCAGAACTTAAGAATGACCCTGGAGGGAATTGATATGTAAGACCCAAACCTCCAAAATAAACTCCTGTTAAATCAATGTTAGAAGTACTATTGTTACTTAGCTCAATAAATTCAAAATCACTTGAATCTAAGTCGGCTTCAACTAAAGGATTATAATTTATTTTTGAAATTATAAGTTCAGGAGTAACTACACTATCACATAAACTAATATCTGTAAGTTGATTAGAAATCCATTCAATTCTTTCAGAAATGAATGCTTTCATCTCAACAATATTTTGTGCAAAAACACCTGTAGTGCCTGATACTATTTCCTGGCGTTCAACTGCTTCTAGAATAAGTACTTCTATGGAATCTACAAGCTCAAAGATTTCCTCTTCATTTAAAGGCATACCAGGAGCGGATAACTCTTGCCATCGCTTAGATAGATAACAATTAAATAAAGAATCATCAAAAAGATCTTTCCAAAACTTTGGCCCCATGTTACCCTGGTCATAAAATTGCCAAACATCAGTATGACTTCTATCATAACCCCATTGAAACAGATCATTTCCAAAGGTTAAATTGAAATCCCATATAGGTCCAGCCCTTAGTTTATCATTACGATCTTTATGGAAGAAGGTACTAAACTCGTAGCCATCAGCATTAGAAGAAATTTCATTTAGAATCATAAAATCAATAAAAGATGGAATATCTATAATTGAGGGGTACCCATCTGTTATAGAACTATTACTAGGATTGTTAACATATGACTGTAGAGTTAAAAACTCATTTTCAATATATGAATGTTGTTCAGGCATAACTTCCGAGGACTTAGGGTGTTCATGAACAAAATTACTTTGCCAACCTCCATAATTATCCATACCCCAAGCTATTGTATCTGATCCTTCAATCTTATCAGTTTTTGTTATATATCCTCCAGTAAGTTTTGGAAGAGTTAAATCGTCATCTTTAATTTTTTTGATATCAATACGGCTATCGTCTGCCTTTAATTTTTCTTGTAAAACATATATTCCTCTAAATTCTCCATTCAATACTAATTCACAATATTTACCTCTTGATGCATAATTACCAGTTAGATTCGAGAGTTTGTAACTTAAAAAATCTCTCATGTAAGAAGGATCATATGCTAGTCCGTTTAGAATCCAGTCGTTTTCAGTTGGCATATTTAAAAACGGCACATTAATTTTTTCTCCTAAATCATCATATGGGGTGAATGCATATTGTTTTTTATCTAATAAGCTAGATGAAGATCCTCGATATTCAATTTTAATAGGCCCGTCATAATCGAGTGCAGTAGGGTCACTAACATCGGTGAGAAAATTCCTTTGTTGATTTTCTCTAAAAATAATTTTCATAGTAGCATCAATCTTAGGATCGTTAGGAATTTCTTGACCTTCAAAAGTATCAATAACTACAATTGGTAAATTAGATGACTCAAAATTAACTTCAGCAGGAATATATGGAACCTCAAACCATGATGGAGGTGTTTCGTAATTCGAACTTGTATTGTTAATACCAACTGAAAAAACTGGAAGAGCGGATAGATCTGAAGAATCAAATGACTGATTGTGAACTTGAACTGCTAAAACATTTGTACCCGCATTTAGAAGGTTTACATCGATACCGAAACGCTCTGGAGCATATCCTTGAGGAAGGAGAGCCTCATGATAGCCATCACTAGTCTGGTTGAAATTAGGAACTGCACCTGAAATGAGATTTCTCGCAACTTCTTGACCATTCAAATATGCTACAAACCCATCATCATAATCTAAATCTAATATAATAGCCTCAATGTCAGAAAGATTAGTTATAGTAAATGTTTTTCTAATATAAATTGATATAGTATTTGAAACTACAGTAGCGTCATCTCCATCACCATATCCAAATCCTGAATTGCCTGTACTCCAACTGGACGAATTGTATCCTAATTGATTCCAACTGGAGCTAGGTTGTGAACTGGGAACAAGATAATTCCATTGATCACCAGGCAACACAACACTTTCCCAATGATCAATTTGAGCTGAAGCAAAAAAAGAAGTTACTAAAACTAAAATATGTAAGAGACGCATAAATACTTATTTTATATTATCTGGTAAAAATAAAGATATATTATTTCAATTTGATCATTACATACAAAAAAAACCACTCTTGGAGTGGTTTTGAAATTGTGACTAATTCAATTTATTATAGTTATGGTAGAAGTACATTATCAATAACATGTACAACGCCATTGTATGCTTGTAGGTCTACAGCAACAATGTTTGATTCTCTACCACTTGAATCAATAAGTTTAGCTCCGTTAGACAAAGATACATTGATTGGTGAACCTATTGTAGTAACTGACATTCCATCAACCAAATCTGTAGATCTTACATTGGCTCCAGGAACAACGTGCGTACCTAATGTAGCTTCCAAAGTTGAAAGAGGTATATCTCCTAAAGCATTCAATCCAAGTTCAGCTAGCAATGATCCAAAGGCATCATTAGTAGGGGCAAAAACAGTAAATGGTGATGGCTCATCAGTTGTTGATAATATAGATACCAAGTCTTCAGTTAAATCATCTCTTGTAAGTGCAGCCACTAAAGTAGATAAAGCTGGATTTGAAACTGCAAAAGTAACCACGGTAGGTAATCCAATAACTTCATCAACAACGTGGACAATTCCATTTGAAGCTACAATATCGGCTGTTGCAACACTTGAAACACCATTGAAAATTACACCTGATGATGTATCAAAATATAAACTTAAATTATCACCATCCATGTTCGTTGCATTAGTAGTGCTATACCCGGAACCTGCGTCAGCTAGGTTGGTGGAAGTAACAGTACCTGTAATAACATGATTTAAAAGAATATTACTAAGAATATCAGTCGGAACATCAGAAAGTGACATAAAGCCGTTGGCTGTTAAAAATGTTTCGAATGCTTCGTTTGTAGGGGCTAGTACAGTGAATTCGCCTCCACTTAAAACATCCACCAAATTTCCATCTGCAGCAGATAGAGCAGCAACAAGATTACTGAGATCTGGGGTGTCCATTGCTATTTCAACAATATTTGAAGGCCCTGGAGGAGGTGTTACATTATCGTCATCGTCAGAACAAGACTGTACTGAGAATACAATTAATAGTAAAAAAGTTAATTTTGATAATCGTAGTAAATTTTTCATTTATTTATTTTTTGTTTAATAATACCCCAAATAAAAAACTTATTAAATGTTACATTTGTAATAATTTGTTAAAAAAACAGAGATGTTAAATTTTACATCAACATTTAACAAATATTAATAATCGTTAACATAAAATGTGTTAACATTTTTAGATCTAATTATGAAATATTTTCTTTTAATAGGTATCACATTCAGTATATCTTCATGTGGTCTGATGTACGAACCCAATAAACCTATCAATTATAAAAGTCAATCATTTTCAAAAGATAATTCACCCCTAAAGCCGGATTTTAAATCCATTGATTCTTGGGCAGTTCATCCAAATAAAAAAGTTGATGTTTTAGCTGACTTTGAACAAAATGAACCTAAACTTGAAGTAGATATATTTTTCATCTACCCTACTTTGCATTCAGAGAGTAAAGATCTTTCATGGAATTCAGATATTTACAAAGAAGAAACAAGAAATCTAGTTCTAGAGTCTTCAGTTAAATACCAATCATCAGCGTGGTTTTCTACTGGGAAATTGTATGTACCATATTATAGACAAGCTCATCTAAGAGTTTTCGGTCCTGAATTTTGGAATAACGGAGGAGAAAAGGCTTACGAACTTGCTTACCAAGACTTAAAACAAGCATTTTTAATTTTTTTAGAAAAGTATAATTACAATAGACCCATTATAATAGCTGGACACAGTCAAGGAGCTGGCCATGCCAAAAGACTTTTAAAAGAATTTTTTGATGAAAAACCTTTGCAAAACAAATTAATTGCTGCCTATTTAATTGGCACCAGAGTAATGGAAGATGAATTTAGTAGTATAAAGCATATGACAAATGAATCTGAGACTGGTGGGTTTGTAACATGGAATTCCTATAGATTAATGTCTAAAGCCAAAGAAAGGAAAGCTATTTACACAATAAGTAAGGAATGGATTAAAGGCTCAGTTTGTTCCAATCCTGTAACTTGGGACAAGAAAAAATCAAGTACATATAATGATCACAAGGGATTTCTTTATCTAAACAAAAAAGTATACCCAAAAACTGTAAAAATTGAAAGTATTGATGACAAATTACTTATAAGAACTCCAAAAGTTGGTCTTTTTAAAAGTATGCTAATCTCGACAGTTAAAGATTATCACAAGGCAGATATAAACTTGTTCTGGGAAGATATTAGAGTCAATTCTCGAGTAAGATCAGAATCTTATCTTAAAAACTAATTTATTCACTACTTAGGAGCATAACGATCTAAAGCTGAATCCAATACATCAGCCCTGTCAAACGACATTGTTTTTGTTTTGAAATCCAAATACATTTCCATTTGGTCGGAATAGTGTGGACTTTCGGGCCTCGAGGAGCTACCATAAGAAATAGCCGATTCGTAGTATGTTTTCGTTGGAGTAAAACGCACCAATCCTATATAAGACTCGCCGTGAGTAATTTTAATTTTACCATCTTTATAATCCTCCCCTCTCATCGCAGTGACTACATCGGGAAGTCCAAAAGCTGCCAGCTCTTTGTCCCCTCTCACAAGCTTTTGAAACTCACCTAACCTGACTCTTTCACTTTTAAAATGAGTTATCATATAAGATTTGGTTACTTTCAGAGCCTCAAATAAAGCCTTGTGAGTGAATACTCGATCTTCTGGCAATTCATAATAAAAGGGAGTTAAATTATAATATAATATAGCATAGGCGCCAGCTCCATAGGACTCTACATTTGTAACCCGATCCCAATTATGTATATCTGTTAACAATGCAGCAACTTCTGGATAATCATCAACATTCATTTCAAACAAAGGATTTAAATCCATGTAGTTGTAACTTAACGGGGTTGGTAGTTGGTGATCGTATTTAATAGTCTTAAAGCGTTCATAGTCTATTTGATCTTTTTCTTCTAATAGCTGTAACAATCGTGTAGAGCGATTGTTGTCGTAAGTTTCAAAATTCATTTCAGATGCAAAGTTTTCAACTTTAGGATTATCATCAATCCCAGAAGACTTAAAAGGACTGTGATTAGCATTGTAAACAAAGCCTGATTTAGGACTCACTACTTGAGGAAGATCCTTGATATTATAATAACTATCCCAAAGTGTTTTTCTGGTATTACCTGGAACAACATCCCTCCAGTTGTAACCCTTATTTCTTATTGGAATTTTACCATTTGAAATATAAAATATAGTGTCGTTTCTATCAGCATATCCAATATTGTAACCAGGAAGTGCTTTCATTTCTAGAGCTTTGTAAAACTCTGAAAAATTTGATGCTTTGTTCATACGCCACCATTGTTCGACTGCATTAATATTGAAAGTACTTGGTGTTCTTACTGAATAATAACCTGTCTTATTTTTTAAAGTTGGTCCGTAAATACTACGATAAAATTTTTTCTTGATTGGAATATTGAACCCTAATACCTTGATGAAAATTTTAGCTTTAAATTTTTCTAATTTATGCAACTCTCCATCAACTATATAAATATCTTTTTGCTTGGGGTGCATTTCAAGACCATAAACATCGGCTTTATCGGGGTAATTAACTGTATGAGTCCAACCTAAGTATTCATTTGCTCCAGTAAAAATACATGGTGAGCCAGGAAATGTAGCCCCTATAATGTTAGTCCCTTCATCGCTAATAAGATGTGCCTCATACCAAGATGTAGGTCCTTCTAAAGGTTGATGGGTGTTTATCGCTAAAAGAGTTTCATCAGAACCCGTTTTAGATCTGCTAACAGCTAACAAGTTAGAACCTTTAGTGTCTTGATTAATATCATAAGGCCAAGAGAGCTCATCCTCTACAATTCCACCAACAAGATCAGCTGCTCCGTTAGAAATAAATAATTGCAGCTGAGTATAGCGAAGTAATTTCTTCGGGGTTATTGGAAATAAAGAACTTTCAAGGATTTCATGAGGATATTTATCAGCGTAAGCATTTAAACCGCCAGTAAAACCATAAAGCAATTCGATAAATTTTGGGTCAAGTGTATGGAACTGATCATTGACTATTTTTTCAGATTGAATCAGTTGTACTAAAAAATCTGCAGATGCTCCTTTTAATCCTTTTAGCTTACTTAACAAACCATTACCAGCAAGATAGGCTTGTTGAATTGTCATAAAATTATCCTCCGCTTGAGCCCAACCGAATCCATATGCAACTTCTGCGTCTGTAGATGCGTAAATGTGAGGCACTCCATAAGAGTCCCTGACAATTTCAATATTATCAGGGCTAATTTGAGAACTAATTTTAGTGCTAAAAAAAAATAATAAAACAAAAATATGTTTAATTTTCATAAGGCTTTAAAATAAATAATGATAAAATAATTATCGTTAATTTAAATCAGTTCATAGTTTGAGTCTCATTGTAAATAACAGCTGAATTAAATACTTTAATAAAAATTTACTAAATTTAAACTTATTAACAAACGTGCAGTCAAATATACCAATCACTCAAAGTAATTTTAACTAATTAACATATTATTATACTAAGTTTTTAACTCTAAATTATTTGGTCACCTAAATACAAAAGTTTTTGCCGTCATTAAATCCATACGAAAATCCCTTAGGTTATAGAAAAGCTAAACATCTATTAAGGAGAGCTTGTTTTAATTATTCAAAAACCACTATTGATTATTTTGCTACTTTAACTCCAGAAGACGCAGTTAATGAATTATCTAACGAACCCGTTTTATTTTGGGAACACCCATATGATCCGGTTGTCAACTCAGAGACTGGAGTCCCTGATGGGTTTTGGATGCACACAGAAAATACAACTCCTGAAAACTTTACCACAGGGCACTTTCGAAAAAAAGCTATTATCTCAGGATGGTGGTGGTATAATGCACAAAAACAAAATTGTTTAAAGCATAAACTTGTTTTCTTTCTTCACAGCTGTTTTACTTTGTCCAAACACGATGGGGTACCAAGGTCTTCATACTTTTACGACTACTTGAGGCTATTAGACTTCTATGCATATGATCTTAAAACACTTGCTAAGAAAATTACCTTTGATAATTCGATTTTGTATTATCTCGATAATAACACAAATAATAAAAATAATCCAAACGAAAATTATGCCCGTGAATTTTTAGAATTATTTACAATTTTGAAAGGCGAACAAATTGGAGAAGGGAATTATACAACCTACACAGAAAGTGATGTTCAAAATGCAGCAAAAGTTTTTTCTGGAATAAAAAATAAACCACTTAGAGATAATCTTGACCCTGATTCCCAAATCCCAATGGGATATGTAAATACAGCACAACATGATATTCAGGATAAAACATTTTCAGAAGCATTTGATAATCAAACAATCTCAGGACAATCTACTCAGTTAGGAGTTATTCAGGAAGTAGATGACTTTGTTGAAATGATTTTCTCTCAACAAGCAACAGCAATATCATACTGTAGAAAATTGTATCGATTTTATGTAAAAAGTGAATGGGACGAAGAAGTAGAAGATGATATCATAATCCCCTTGTCTAATCAGTTAATTGCTAATAATTTTAACTTACTTGAGGTTCTAGAAACTTTATTGATGTCTCAACATTTTTATAATGAAGATTCAAACGATAATTCTGATCAGATTATTGGTAGCATTGTAAAAAGTCCAATCCAACTAATTAGCGAAACTATTAATTTACTGGATATATCTTTCCCAAATCCAGAGGCTAGCGCCAATAATCCTCCAGACTCTTTTAGTGATGATCTTCTAAATTTTAAAATATTTTATTACAATTTCGCATATTTATCTTTTTTCACAAGCACTGCACTTAGGCCATTTTCTCCAGAAACCGTAGCAGGATACCCAGCTATGTATCAATCACCAAGTTTTGACAGAAACTGGTTTACTTCTAACACTATTATAGGACGTTATAAATTAATCGAATGTTTTATAACGGGTCAGAATAGAATTAATAATACTGGAGCTAACATCAGAATTCAATTTGACAGTGTTGAATACGTAGAGAATTCTGGTAATTTTAGTGCAGTAAATAATGCCATCACTTTAGTTCAAGAAATCGCTGATCTGATTTACTGTGAGTCAATTGGTTCTAGTAGAGTTAATTATTTTGTATCAATTTTGACCGATGGACTAGAAGCATACTATTGGAGCTCAGCATGGACCGATTACCTGCAGACTGGTAATCAAGTTCAAGTTAAAACACGCCTAGACTCCCTATTTACTGGAATGTTAAACGCAGCTGAATTTCAACTAATGTAATCTTTAAAAAATGAAAAGACGCCAATTCATAAAACTTACTTCAACTGCTTCGGCTGCTAGCATGCTCCCCTTCGAATTACAGGCATCAATGAAATTGGTCAACTCGTTTTATAATTGTGATTTAACCAACAGAAAATTAATTTTAGTAGAACTAAACGGCGGTAATGACGGACTGAATACGGTAATTCCAATAAATGGATACATTGATTACCAAACTCTCAGGCCAAATATTCACATACCATCTTCAGTATATCTTCCATTAAATGACATAGACTCAAGTCTAACAGGAACTAATCAGGATATTGCACTTCATCCACAACTTACTGGTTTTTATAATTTATATGCACAAGACCAGCTACGTATTATTCAGTCTGTTGGATATCCTTCTCAAAATAAAAGTCATTTTGGATCTCAAGATATTTATGCTACTGGAAATGATGGTAACAATTGGATAAACGGGGACCAAAGCGGATGGATTGGAAGATTTATGGAACAAAACTATATTGACAGTATTCCTACGGCCTATCCATTAGGAATACAAGTTGGATCAAATACAACATCTTTGGGTTTCCATGGCGAAACTGAACACGGATTGGCTTTAAATCTAAGTGGTCAGGATTCTGAAAATTTTTATTCTGTACTAAATGGATTAGCTGGAGAACCTCCAAACAGTGTTCCTAGTTCTGACTATGGGTCGGAGTTACAATACATCATAGATACTGATATTCTATCCAACCAATATTCACAAGTAATATCAACTGCTTTTAACAACGGAGCTAACAGCAACACAGCTAATTACCCCGATACTAATTTAGCAGACCAACTAAAAACAGTTGCTCGTTTGATAAGAGGAGGAATTGAAACTAAGGTGTTTATGGTAAAGCTTGGTGGGTTTGATACTCACAATAATCAAAATCAATCAAGTGGAGATATACAGGGTACACATAGTGAGTTAATGAATATATTATCAAGTGCAATTGAGTCATTTATGATCGATTTAAATTCGGATAACCTGGCAGATGATGTACTTGGAATTACATTCTCAGAATTTGGTCGCAAGGCTAAAGAAAATGGAAGCTTAGGAACTGATCATGGAGAAGTAGCCCCAATGTTTGCTTTTGGTAGACCTGTTAAAAGCGGAGTTTCTGGAATTAATGTGGATCTTACAGAAGCTGTTCAAACTAATAATTATCAAGTACATACAGTCCAACATGATTATCGAGCCACGTTTGCTACCATAATGCAGGACTTCCTCGGAGCACCAAATAGTGTTATTGACTCAACATTCCTTGAAAACATTTCAAACGAGAGTTTTGTAAGCTCTAAAATAACAGATTTAATTAAAGTAAATTATACAGTACCAGAAGACTGTTATGCCGAGTCACTGACAGTTTCTCAAAATGAAATTGATAATTGGACTATATACCCTAACCCATTCAAAACATCTTTTTTTATTATCGCTAAGAATCAAATTGGAAAGACAAACTTTGAATTAAGAAATCAGTTATCACAAATTGTTCTCAAAGGGGATTTAGTATTTGCTAATGGAAAAGCAAAAGTAGATGCAACAATGATACAAAATGGCATGTATTACTTAATTCTAAAAAACAAAGTAGAAACTAGTAGCTATAAAATTATAAAATACTAGCATCTCTAAAATAGATAAATTAAAAATTGAGACAGAAGATTATCTACGTCTCATTCGGTTATTACGAAATTCTACCATTTTGTTATTTATAATTGTTCGATACTCTAATTTAGTAACTTCTTTGCCCTTAGACGGAGCTTCAATCTCAATAACTTCTTCAGGATTAAGTACTAACTTAGAACATAGCATTGTAGTATTATCTGCACTTACTTCTAAAATTAACCCTGGAAGCCCCCAATACTCAAGAGGACCGTGTCGAACTGGAACTTGGGGAGTATACCATGCTTCTACTAAAGTCATTTTGACATCTTTGGGTTGAGTTGAATCAATTTCAGTATCATCAGTTTCTCTAAGATTATCCCATGAAAAAGAATACCAAGTAAGTTGATCTGTTGGAATTGAAGCTGTTGCTTTGAAACAAGTGTAGTTTCCAATATTTTTAGTGTCAGGTTCGAGTTTCCAATCAATAGTTTGTAAAACATCGTTGACTAGAAATTTTTTACCATAGAACTCTTGTTCTTGTAGTTGAGTATTTGATTTAACATTTTTGTATTGTTTGCCTGGTGCAAAGTTTTTTCCCCATGAATCAGTTGCTCCTGAAATGGCATCTAGCTGATCTTCTTCAACAAACAAAGATTCTTCCTTGTTGAAAGATAGCACATATCCCTTTTCTAATCTGTTTTTCATTCGAGCTGCAATCTGTTTTTTTTGAGCTTCACTCAATCTAGCTCCCCAATCACCAAGTTCCATTTTTGATTTTGAAAAATAATAAGCTTTAGCCTGAAACTCTTGTGACGACTTGGCTTTATTTACACTTGTAGAAAATAAAAAAACAAAAACTAGTGACAGAACATAAAAAAAATTTGATTTCATTGTAAATATGATTTATTGTTTAACAAACATAATATTTAGATCGGCATTATTATTAGTGTTTATCAAAAAATTAACTATTTGGGTAAGATAATTAGAAATCTAAAATATATTTTATTAGTTTTAAAGTACAATCAATTTCATTATATTTGTATATATTAATCAAAAATATAGTAATAGAATGAAAAAATTAATTTTAGTAGCGCTAGTATTTGTAACGACAAATTTAACAGCTCAAGTTGCAAAGTCTAGATACATAAAGGTCGATGAAGGAAAAAATGAAGTAGTCTATGAAGCTATTAAAGCAAAGACACAAAAGTACAATCAATCGGCGGAAAAATCTGCTCATTATACATTTTATGTAGAAACTGGACCACGTTCAGGGCAGCTGTTCAGAGCGAGAATTGAGCAAAACATGGCTGGGTTTGATGTTGATGGAAGTCCAGAAGAATATCAAATGTGGAATGAAACAGTATCTCCACACGTAAATAATGACCTATTTCAAATGTGGTACTACAATAAAAATGTATCTCATGTTGGTCCAAATCAATGTGAAAAACCATTAAGACAAGTTCTTATGTACACAATTGATCCTGCTAAATCAGATGATTTTTGGACATTCCGTAAACGTGTATACGACGCAATAGTGATGTCAGAAGCCCAAATAGATATGGAGGTATGGACTGTAGGGGCAGGTAACAGAGGATTAAATGTACTCGTTGGATTTTCTCACGAAAACCATGCTGAGATGGAAAAAGACGGAACTGAAGAATGGTCAAAAGTAGTATCAGCGTACAACGAAACTCACGGAGAAGGCCAATTTAGAATTGATAATTCAAAACTTAAAGAAAGTATGGCAGACTGGGGAAACAGCACACAACTGTGGACATTCCTACCAGAATTGAGTTCGCCTTGCGCTACTCCCTAAGCAAAATTAAATTCAAAAAAAAACACTTCATATTTGAAGTGTTTTTTTTTGAACTTAAATGTAGTTATTGTAAGTTAGGTTATTATTTATATAGCAAAGTAAAAAATAAATGAATAAACAAGTTTTATTAGCAGAACGCCCAATTGGATTACCCTCAGAGTCTACCTGGATTCACCAAAGAACAGAAATCCCCAGTCTTTCAAAAGGAGAAATTCTAGTCAAAAATCACTATGTTTCATTAGATCCTGCCATGCGAGGATGGATCCGTGAAGGCAAATCATATATTGATCCAGTTGATGTGGGAGACGTCATGCGCGCGGGTACAGTAGGTGAAGTCATTAAAAAAAATTTACAATCAAAATTTAAAGTAGGTGATTTCGTTTGTGGCTGGGGTGGTGTACAGCAATACACAGTTACTAATGGAGACGGGTTTCATATAATTGATCCAACAAAAGCGGCTTTAAAGTCATATCTAGGTACCATGGGGATGCCTGGTATGACCGCATATTTTGGAATTTTAAAAGTGGCTGAACTCAAAGAAGGAGATATTGTACTTGTCTCGGGTGCTGCTGGTGCTGTTGGTAGTTTGGTTGGTCAAATTGCTAAAATTAAAGGCTGTACAGTGGTTGGGATTGCAGGTGGTAAAATCAAATGTGATTACTTAATCAATGAACTTGGTTTTGATGCAGCTATTGATTACAAAAATGATAATATATACTCTGGGCTAAAAACCCATTGTCCAAATGGAATAGATGTCTTTTTTGATAATGTCGGAGGTGTTATTTTGGATGGGGCTCTCACCAAATTAAGAACGAATGCCAGAGTAGTTATTTGTGGCGCTATTTCTCAATATAACACAACTACCAAACCAAAAGGACCAAGTAACTACTTGTCACTGTTAGTGAATCGTGCTTCTATGAAAGGTATGGTTGTTTTTGACTATAAACAGTATTACCCAAATGCAATTGCAGATTATATGAAATGGACAAAAGCTGGCTTAATTAAAAGTAAGACGGATACCTATGAGGGAATAGAAAACTTTAACAAAACATTTTTACGACTCTTTTCTGGTGATAAAATTGGTAAATTAATTTTAAAAATTAACGATTAATATTGTTATTTTTATCTTGTAGATTTTAGAAATTTATTGTTGATTTAATTTACTACTATTTCATTATTTAAAATTATCAATAAGAGATATTTCTAGTATCATCGTTACAGGTTTCAGAAATCTCTACTAAATTTTTTAACTAATATACAATCGTTATGAGTAAAGCTTCATTTATAAATGAATTATCAATTCCTGCAATTGCAGCTCCAATGTTTTTAATTTCAGGTCCTAAACTTGTGATTGAATGTTGTAAAAATGGAATAGTTGGTACATTCCCTGCCCTAAATCAACGAACAAGTGAAGGCTTTGAGCAATGGCTTATAGAAATTAAGACAGAGCTTGAAAATTTTGAAAAAGAAACAGGTACTAAACCGGCTCCATATGGAGTTAATCTAATTGTTCATCAATCTAACCCGCGAGTTCAAGCAGATTTGATGATATGTGTCAAACACCAAGTCCCAATCATCATCACTTCATTGGGAGCAGTCCCTCAACTAGTAGAAGCAGTGCATAGTTATGGAGGGTTGGTTTTTCACGACGTCATTAAAAGAAGACACGCTGAAAAAGCTTCACAAGCAGGAGTCGATGGACTTATTGTTGTAGCTGCGGGTGCTGGAGGACATGCTGGCACTATAAATCCAATGCCATTGGTTGCTGAAATTAAAAGTTTTTTCAAAAAAACCGTAATTCTTTCTGGCTGCATTAGTAATGGTCGTGATATTGCCTCAGCTATGCAAATGGGGGCAGATGCAGCTTATATGGGTACTAGATTTATAAATACCAAAGAAAGTAAGGCACCTAAAGAGTATAGAGATATGATTATCTCTAGTGGTGCAAATGATGTGGTGTATACCGCTGCTATTTCTGGAGTCGCTGCTAACTTTTTACGACCAAGTATGGAAGCTATGGGAATTACTGAAGATATGCTCAGTCAAAAAAAGAAAATTGATTTTGGAAAAGAACTCACCCCGGCTGAAAGTGAGGCGAAAGCTTGGGCAACAATATGGTCTGCAGGGCAAGGGGTAACTAATATTCATGACTCCCCGTCAGTAGCAGAACTTATCCTTTCAATGAAAGAAGAATTTAGAAACGCTATAGAATCCCAATATAATCTACTAAAAACGTATAAGTAGAATATTTATTAATGCTTAACTAGCTTTAACCAACTGACCTCTATTGGGTTTTAGCGCCGATTTAATGAATGCTAAATGCGCTTTATCGGTGACTATAAATGTATAATGATACGATGGATTGATTAACACAATATCACACAAAAACCAATCTATTTTTTCGGATTTAAAAAACTCTAATAAATGAGTTTTAAAGTGTGTAGCAGTATGCTTGCTAGAAAGGCCTCTGAAATCCCAAATTAGTTTAACTTTCTCCATTTATCTTCATTAAATAATCCTCTATTTTGTGATCAAAATAAAAACGGATATTATGACAAAAACAACTATCTGACACCATTTAATTATAGCTTCAAAACGTTTATTATTTCTAAGAACTGAAGCCACATATCCAGAGCACAAGACAATTAGTGTAAATATTAAAAAAGAGGTTCCCATAAACAAAAGACCTAGAATAAAAAACTGAGTGGTTAATGAAAGGGTTGGGCTAAATAAAAAAGCAGGGAAAAAAGCCATAAAAAATAAGGAAACTTTTGGATTGATTACGTTCATAACAAATCCCCTTTTAAATAATTTAAATAGAGAAGTCCTGTTAGCAGATTGTTTTTTAATATCTATTTCATGTTTTGAAATATAAGTTATGTAAGCCAAATACAATAAGTAAAAAGCTCCTATTAGTTTCAATATAAACAGCAACTTTGGGCTAGACTGAATGAATGATGATAATCCGAAAGCTACAATAGAGGTATGAATAATACAACCAAGAATTAACCCAACAACAATAGCCATTCCTTTACGTTTGCCATAAGAGATAGTTTGCACAAGTACAAATACATTATCTGGACCTGGTGAAAACGCCAGAGTTGCAGTGGCAAAAATAAATGAAACTAATATTTGAGTATTCAAAATCAATTTATACGTTTAAAGAGGACTTCAATACCGCTTTATTAATTCGCTTTACAAGAGCGGGACCTTCGTATATAAACCCTGTATAAATCTGTACTAAATCTGCACCAGCACTTAGTTTATCTAGGGCGTCTTTTTCAGAATGAATTCCTCCTACTCCAATTATTGGAAATTCATTTTGACTATTTTCAGATAAATATTTTATGACTTGAGTACTTTTAGTTGTGATTGGCTGACCGCTAACACCACCATTCCCAATGGATTTTAAAGTGGTGGCATCTGCTTTCAAATTTTCTCTAGACACAGAAGTGTTAGAAGCTATAACCCCATCAATTTTAGTAGTCTTAACTAGAGTTATGATTTCATCTAGCTGAGTATTATTTAAATCTGGGGATATTTTAAGCAAAATAGGCTTTGATACTTGAAAAGTAGTGTTCAAGGATTGTACCGCATGTATTAATTCTTCTAAATAATTTTTATCATTTAATTTTGCATGACTCCCTACATTGGGACAACTTACATTTAAGACAAAATAATCTACATAAGGGTGGAGAGCGCTAAAACACTCTAAATAATCGTTTGTATATTCGTCTGGAATAGTTTGAGTATTTTTACCAATATTTCCTCCAATTATTATCTTTTTTTTATTCTTTTTTAACTGTGTAATTACTCCCTCAAGACCAGCATTATTAAACCCCATTCTGTTAATGATTCCTTTATCGTCTTGCAATCTAAATAAGCGTTTTTTTGGATTGCCTGCCTGGGCTTTAGGTGTGACCGTACCTATTTCAATAAAACCAAAACCAAAATTTGCAAGTTCATTGTACAGTACTGCGTTCTTATCAAATCCCGCTGCTAAGCCTACAGGATTTTTAAAACGTAATCCGAACAATTCACGCTCCAAACTAGGGTGGTTAACCTGAAAAATAGAACGAATTAAAACTGAAATAAAAGGGATTTTAGAAACTATTTTAATTAAGTCAAAAGTGAAATAATGAACAGCTTCGGGATCAAATTTGAAAAGAATTTTACGAATAATCGATTTATACATCACGTATATTTTGATCACAAAAATACACTAAATAGCAACACCAAAAAAGAAACACTAGACAAGTCTTGCCACTTTAAAAGGGGTTAATTATTTTTGGACAAACAAATAATCAAATGTTAAATAAAAAACACATTCTAAATCGTTTTATTAGCTATGTTAAAATAGATACAGAAAGCGATCCAAAATCTACATCCACTCCAAGCACATTAAAACAATGGGAACTCGCCAATAAACTGACAGAAGAATTAAAAGAAATTGGTATGCAGGACGTCACTATAGATTCAAATGCATACATCATGGCCACTCTTCCTTCAAATGTACCGCATAAAGTCCCAGCGATTGGATTTGTATCTCACTTTGATACCTCTCCTGATTTTACAGCTGCAAATGTAAATCCGCAAATAATTGAAAACTATGATGGAACATCAATCGTGTTAAATAAGAAAGAAAATATTATTTTATCGCCTGATTATTTTGAAGATTTGTTGTTATACAAAGGTCAAACTTTAATTACTACAGATGGCACTACTCTTTTGGGGGCAGACGATAAAGCAGGGGTTTGTGAAATTGTGAGTGCTATGGAGTACCTTATACAGCATCCAGAAATTAAACATGGCCCTATCAAAGTTGGATTTACACCTGACGAAGAAATTGGTCGTGGCGCACATAAATTTGATATTAAAAAATTCGGAGCTGATTGGGCATATACCATGGATGGTAGTCAGATTGGAGAATTAGAGTATGAAAATTTTAATGCTGCTGCTGCACTCATTAAAGTAAATGGTAAAATTGTGCACCCTGGCTATGCGAAAGGGAAAATGATTAATTCTATATATTATGCATCTAAATTTATTGATGTACTTCCTAAAAATGAAACTCCTGAACAAACAGAAGGGTACGAAGGTTTTTATCACCTCCACAGTGTTGTAGGAAAAGTCGAAAATACTGAACTAAATTATATCGTCAGAGACCACAATCGAACTAAATTTGAAGCTCGAAAACAATACCTTGTAGATTTAGTGAAATCGTTAAATAAACAAATTGGTGATATTATATATGAAATTGAGATCAAGGACCAATACTATAACATGAAGGAAAAGGTGGTGCCTGTAATGCACATAGTTGATATTGCAGAAGAAGCAATGAGAGAATTAAATATTGAACCACTGATTAAGCCCATTCGCGGGGGTACAGATGGATCCCAATTAAGTTTTATGGGACTGCCTTGTCCAAACATATTTGCAGGAGGACATAACTTCCATGGGCGCTATGAGTATGTGCCCTTAGAAAGTATACTTAGTGCTACAAAAGTTATTTGTAAAATTGCTGAACTAACACAAAAACGTTATGTATAAAAAAGGCCGCTAATTAAGCGGCTTTTTTTATTTGACTGAAGTCGAATTTAATTTTTGACTCATTTCCATGGATAAAGCTGAACGGTCAAATTTAATTTTCCCTGCCAAGGTCTCAATGACGCAAGAATTATCTTTATCATTCAGTTCAGCAATTTTCCCATGCATACCACTTTTAGTGATTACTTTATTGCCTTTTTTTAGTTCTGCAGCAAATTTCTTTTCTTTTTTTGCACGATTCATCTGAGGGCGTAGCATAAAAAAATAGAATACTACAAATATCAGAATGAAAGGGGCAAATTGATTAATAGCTTCCATAAGTGTGAGGTTTAATATCGTAATATTAATTATTGTTTTTTGACTGCTGGCGCATTAGGATCAGGTGTAATGAACGCTGTAATTTTTACTTGTTCTCGCCCTTTTTCTGTATTTGTAGTCAATGTAATCGTCTTGGAAGTCTTATTTGCTCCTTTACCATTAAACTTAACACTAAATAGAGACGAAGCACCGGGCATTAATGGCTCCTTACTCCAACCTTGAGGAACTGTACATCCACAAGTACTCTTAATATCCGTTACAACTAACGGAGATTTACCCGTATTAGTATAAGAAAAAGTTGTCTCTACTGGTGTACCGTTCATAATTTGTCCAAAATCATGTTCAGTTTTATCAAATGAGATATTTGGAAAAACAATTGATTGAGAATCTCTTTCAGCAGCTTTACTTACATTTTCTTGATTAATTTTTTCGGCAGCATTTTCCTTACAAGATGTAAAAACAACCAAACTTGCTATTGTTAGTGTTAAAAATAATTTTTTCATAAGTTGAGATTTAAATATTATACATTTTAATTTTAAAAATAAGAAGGTAAAAGTAATTAAAAATTTACATTAATCCACGTCCTATTTTGTTTAAGGTTTTATTTTCAACGTACTCTTTCACAATTTTATCTAAAACCCCATTTATAAACACGTTACTTTTTGGAGTTGAATACTCTTTAGCTATTTCAATATATTCATTAATCGAAACTTTGGTCGGAATTGAAGGAAATTCGTGAAACTCACAAATAGCCATTTGAAGTAATACAAAATCAATATCAGCGATGCGATCTTTATCCCAATTTTGAGTTTTTAAACAAATCTCTTTAGTGTATGCCTCTATATTATGGATAGTTTTTCTTAATAATTCAACGCCAAACTCTTTGTCTTCACTATCTTTAAATAATTTAGGAGTAAAATAGTTGTCATGGCTAGCTTCTTTAAGATTATTTAAAAGTTTAACAAAAGCTGTATTTACAACAGGTAAATCATCTAGCCAAGTTAAATTTCTGTCCTCCAAATAATCATATAATTTATCATTTGGTGCAATTATTTCTCTAAAAAGATCAATAACACATTGTTTATCTTTATTAAAAGAATTATTTGAGTCCATATAGGCTAAATAAATATCGCTATTTACAACAGACCTATAGACGACTTCTACATACTCATTGTCTAGCTCCCAGTTTTGGATTTTATAGCGCTCGAACTCATTTTTTAAAGACTCACTTTTAGATATCTGTACTAGAACAGAATTTTGAACAAATCTCTTATTAGGATTTAAATCTTCAGATGTCAATAAGTGTTTTTGTTGAGATTTTAATTGTTGATCTTTTGCTTTTTCATGCACCTTAATTAGCAACGAAATCAATAATAAGTAAAGCGAATACATACTTTCCATGCTTGTTTTGAGAAACATCTCTTGAGTAGACAAATTAAATTCCTCCGATCTCTTATGGGCATAAATAACTTGCATTACTTTTGTTCGAATATGTCTTCTATTCAGCATGGTATAAAGAACTTAGTTATTTGAAATAAACTTTTATTTGTATTTATCTAATTGGTTACAATTAAAATAAATTGAAAAACAAAAATAGCATTATTTTGCTTCTAACAATTCAAAAAAAATGTTTTTTTACTCAATGTCATCTTTCTGTAAAACTACTATATTTGTTAATGGGTTTAAACTAGCCTGAGAATCATATAACATAACAAATGAAAGAACTTCGATATCTAAATAAATATTTTTTTAAATATCGCTTTAAAATTATTTTAGGAATTATTATCACGATTTGTTCAAAGATTTTTGCATTATTTACCCCTCAACTTATTGGAAAATCGATCACCCTAATTACAAATCAAGTTATAAACCCAATTGAAAGTGAGGTTTTTAAGAATCAAATAAGTATTTACATATTATATATTATTGGAGCTGCGGTCGCTACAGGGCTATTTACCTTTCTTATGCGTCAAACCATTATTAATGTATCGCGATATGTTGAATTTGATTTGAAAAACGAAATCTATAATCATTATCAACAACTTTCGATTGCTTTTTATAAACGAAACCGAACAGGTGATCTTATGAGCCGAATAAGCGAAGATGTCAGTAAAGTACGCATGTATATCGGACCAGCAGTAATGTATACTATTAACACTTTGACACTATTTATTGTAGCTTTAGTCTATATGTACAACCAATCTCCTTCACTAACAATCTATACAATATTACCGCTTCCTTTTTTATCAATATCCATTTATTTCCTCAGTAAATTTATTCACAGACAAAGTACGATTGTACAAACACACTTATCGACGCTATCTTCTTCAAGTCAAGAATTTTTTAGCGGGATCTGGATTACCAAAACATTTGCATTAGAGGCACAAACTGAATATAAATTTTCTGATCTAGCAAACTCACAGCGTGAAAAACGATTAAACTTATCCAAGATACAAGCCTTCTTTCATCCTTTAATGTTATTACTTATTGGAATTAGTAATTTAATAGTTATCTACATTGGAGGCAAGCAATATATTGATGGGCAGATTGATAATTTAGGAACGATAGCGGAATTTATAATATATGTAAATATGCTAACTTGGCCAGTTGCTTCAATAGGTTGGGTAACTTCATTGATCCAAGAAGCTGAAGCATCTCAAAAAAGAATTAATGAATTCCTCATCCAAAAACCCAGTATTTCTAATACGAATGAGCTAAAAACTAAAATAGAGGGCAATATAAAATTTAAAAATGTATACTTAACTTATGAGGATACTGAAATTGAAGCTTTGAAAGGTGTCACTTTTGAAATCAAAAAAGGACAAACTCTAGCTATAATAGGAAATACAGGTTCAGGGAAATCAACTATTCTTGATCTAATTGGACGTTTGTATGACGTAGACAAAGGAAATATATTTATCGATGGAAAAGAAATTCAAAACTTAAATCTAAATAATTTAAGATCTAATATTGGATTTGTACCTCAAGAACCGTTTTTGTTCTCTGACAGCTTAAGAAATAATATTAAATTTGGTCAAAATAAAGCATCCTACAAAGAAATTATAGAAGCATCCAAGTTAGCAGTAGTACATGACAATATTATTAGCTTTAGAGATGGATACGACACAATACTTGGAGAAAGAGGTATTACCCTTTCTGGTGGACAAAAGCAAAGAGTATCCATAGCAAGAGCTTTTATTAAAAATCCTAAAATTCTACTTCTTGATGATTGTCTTTCTGCTGTAGACACAGAAACTGAAAAACAAATTTTAAGTAATATAAACAAAATAACTGCTGAAAAAACTACAATTATAGTCAGTCATCGTGTTTCATCAGCTAAAAATGCAGATCATATAATTGTTCTAAATGACGGGGTTATCATCGAACAGGGCTCACATGAGGAACTTATATCAAATGAAGGATATTATAAAGAACTGTACAAAAATCAGTTACAGGAAATTTAGATGAGTTACCAAAACAAATAATGTCTTTAAAATAAATGTTCCAATAAGTTGGTGTCTTAATTTATTTTTTAGACTTTTGAATATTGTAGATTGATATCAATTCAATTTATTTTAAGACTATAACTATGGAACAAGAAGAAATATTTTCGAAAATTTTAAGAGCTGGAAGGCGAACCTATTTTTTCGATGTAAGAGCTACTAAGGCTGGTGATTATTACCTAACTATCACAGAAAGTAAAAAATTCACCAATGACGACGGATCTTTTCACTACAAAAAACATAAAATATATATCTACAAAGAAGACTTCAATGAATTCAACAGTATTTTGAATGAAATGACTAATTACATTATAGAAGAAAAAGGTCATGAAGTAATTAGTGACATACATCAAAAGGATTATATTAAAAAAGACTTTACGATGGAGCAGCCTAAAAAAAAGCCATCAACTGACAACTTTACAGATGTAAATTTTGAAGATATTTAGCAATATTATCACACTAAAAGAAAAAGAGTCTTTTTTAAGAAAACAACTTATTTAACATACTCTGGTACCGTTTGGAACACTATGTTCAGGAGATAATAAAATAACTTTTGAATCCCCTATAACACCTAAAACTAAGCATTGACTAAAAAAATTAGCAATTTGTTTATTGGGGAAATTAACATTAGCTACAATTTGTTTATTTAGTAAGTCCTCTTCAGAATAAATAGATGTAACCTGAGCAGAAGACTTTTTGATTCCTAAATCTCCAAAATCTATAGTTAATTTATAAGCAGGCTTGTATGCTTCTTCAAAGTTAGAAACCTCTACTATTGTTCCTATTCTTAAATCAAGTTTAGCGAAGTCTTCATATGAAATAGTAGTACTCATGTTATCCTAATTTTATATTCCAATATATCAAAATTTATACATTTAATTCGTAGTAAAATACAAATCTTTATATATATTAATTCAAAATAAAATTAAATGGCTGAAACAAATTCAAATATGCTTCCGTTAGGAACAGAAGCACCAAACTTTAAATTATTGGACACAACATATGGAATTAAAAGATCATTAAATGAGCTTAAAGGACCTAATGGAACTATAGTGATGTTTGTATGTAATCATTGTCCATATGTGATTCATATTAATCAACAACTGGTATTGATAGCTAAAGAATTTTTGAAAAATGGAATTAAAGTTATCGCAATATCTAGTAATGATACTGAAAAATATCCACAAGATGGCCCAATAGCTATGGGGGTTCATGCAAAAAAAATGAATTACTCTTTTCCATATCTGTATGATAAAACACAACAAATTGCTAAGGCATACAATGCTGCTTGTACACCTGATTTCTATTTATTTAATTCTGAACTAAAGCTTACTTACAGGGGTCAAATTGACGATTCAAGACCAGGAAATGATCTTCCTGTAAATGGAAGTGACCTAAGACATGCTGTAAGTTGTTTGATAAAAAACAAAAAAAATACACGTATACAAAAACCGAGTATAGGCTGTAGTATAAAATGGAAACTAAAATAGTTAACATGTTTTATTACCAAACTATTAAAATTAATCTTGCACTTTGATAATTTCTAAGTCTTGGTACTTGAGTATAAAACCGGTTTCATTTTTATAACTACCGTTAAGCTGACGTGTATACTTAAACTTATTTGCAATGTAACTAGTTTTGATGTTCAAGGAATTTTCAAATAGTGTCCCAAAATTTCTAAGTCGAAGTAAAATATCCATTGTCAAATCAAACCCTCTAATTGCATATTTGTTAGGATACGTTCCAAACTGTATTAAATATTTTTGCTTGAAAGATTCTGAGAGATCCATATTATAATTAACTGATGGATAATGAAAATGTAAGTTAGACAAATCATAATTAGATACATATAAGCCTTCAAATGATTTATTGTAAAACGTGGTCATTAGTATTATTTCTCGCTCAATCTTTCTTCTACCACGACTTTTTCTAGTAATTCCATTCATTGAATTTAACATGCTAGTAACGTTGGAAATAAAACTTTCATTATCAGACTCCAAAAAAACAATAGTTTTTCCTGGCAAAAGCACATTCTGAACATCCTCGGTCCTTAAATAAAACTGCTCAACTCCCTTTTTATCAAATTTTGATTTTAACAAAGTAGCTGACGGAAATGCTGTTTTTAAATAATTAGCTGTTGCCTTTGATTTGGAATCATAAATAATCAAAGTTTGATGTGGAATAGTATCTGTCTTAACGTAAGAAACCATTTTATTTCGTAACCACTCTGTGTCTGGGATAGTTTGAAGTAAGTTTAAATAACTACTTTTTGATTTGACAAAAGGGGAAACAACAGGTATAGTATCTGATAAAAAGTATTCAGCAGTCAAATCAATATTCTCATAAGTAATTGGTCCAAGGATCACATCGAATTTAGAAAAATTATTCTGATTCAGAACAGCTTTTAAATCCATCGCATTAGCATTGGTATCAAAAACATCTAAGTTTACTGAAATTCCTAACTGTTTAGCAGAATCAATTGCTACTTTGGCTCCAGAATAAAAATCCGTAGATAGGTTAATATATCCGTCACGCCTTAATTGCTTTCTGGCTCGATTTAAAGAATTTGTATCAATACTCTTGGTCTTGAAAGGTAATAAAAGAGCTATGTTTTTTGGAGATAAATCTATCAAGCTGTCTCTAGGAGAAGTTGTGGAAACAATTGTATTTTCAATCTTTTTAATAGCAGATTTAGGTACCTTTAAGACCATGCCAAACTTTAATCCATCATTTTCAAGTTCAGGGTTAAGTGATAGTAGTAGTTCTTTAGAAAGTCCTAATTTTTTTTCAAGTCTATAGAAACCTTCACTTTCTTTTACAGTATAATTACTATACTGACCCTCATCGGTTTGCTTTTTGATCTTTTTAAAAATTGGGATATTTATTTTTTTTCCACGCCTTAACATTTCATATTGTAAGCTTTCATTGTGATTTTTTAT